>Ga0316204_10002077_pt1 | contig 47879 bp, 38 predicted proteins | sample 6monrhotite_MG_2_FD_205661 | JGI IMG/M metagenome (GOLD analysis project Ga0316204, IMG submission 205661) | Microbial mat bacterial communities from mineral coupon in-situ incubated in ocean water Damariscotta River, Maine, United States -... | ecosystem: Environmental > Aquatic > Marine >... | reverse complement strand
ACATAAAATTTGATTTTCTGTCACAGTCATGAAAATTGGGATCTCTTCAAGTCCGCTAACTTCTACTCTTAAGACCTCTTGTTGGCCATGTATTGGTAAACAACTAAACTGATAGCCTTTATACTCACTTTTAGCTAGCTGTTTCGATAAATCTTGTAATAAGCTCAAATTAATCTCCTTAGCCTCCGACATAATATGTCTTTAATTTATCAGCTATCGACATAATATGTCAACCTTTAATTTCGATTTTAAAAACTCTAAAGAATTCTATAACAACGTCGGTCATGGATTTGGAAGTTCTTGAAAACCGCTACATTCGACTTAAATTATCATAACTCTTTGATTAATTAAGAATTAAAAGTTTCTTGATATACATGACTTTCGACACGAGGTTACAGAACCTATCAACTGTGGTCTTTAAAGATACCAATAAATCGGGCAATAAAGATGGTTAAAGCTTGTTGATCTAGGAACCGAAGGAAAAAATAGTACACATAGGCAGAGCCCAAGAATCATACGGGCATTACAGTCAAAATATTGAAATAACAGAAAGTCGGTTGTTCCAAGATAAGGAAAAATGGTGGACGATAACATAGAGCTATCGAACTCAATTTTCGAGATCTTACAGGAATGGAATGAAGTATTACAAGGTATATCTTTGGATTTATAACACATATATTCCTACACTTACTCTGAATAGGTAGCTTCTGACAAAAACCCATAAGAAAACACTAATAATCGTTAGCATTATGTTAATCATTGCCAAGGTATAATAGTTGGCAGGAGAATATGCATAATGGGAACTGACGAAGATTTTCAGAAATTAGAGAAGGCGAAAAGCGTCAGTCGTCAAGCCCAAGAGCTTGAAGACAATAATAATGCTATGGCAGGTCGTTTTGATACGGGTCGCCGAATTAATCGCGGATTTAAGGCGGTACATGAAAACGAAGAAATTCGTAAAAAGAATGAAAAAAACGCCCTTTCACAAGCTCTCAAAATAAGTGCTCATTATGCCAAGCTATACCAAAACACCATGCAAAACTTTCATGACACATCTAATGCGGTTTACGATGCTCAAATTGTTGGTGGGCAACGTGTCAGTGAAGCAGAGGCTATCATTCAAAAAGCGCTTGATAACGCCAGCACCATGCCAGATGGTACAGCGGTCTTCCGCTCACAAGATGGCTCAGTTTATACCCAAGATGGTGAAAAACTGGAAGATGATGCATTGGTTGGCATTTCATGGCGTGAAAATGCGCCAGCATGGGAAACTTACCAAGAGCAACGCAAAGACTTGGATGAAAAACTACAATTTCTTGAACGCATGAATGGACATGAAGAACGCCTTTTAGACCTTCAAGATGAGTTGGAAACACTGAAAGACCAAGATACGCCTGAGAATGCTGAGCGTATGAGTGAAATTAGTGAAGAATTAGATTCTATAGAAGCGGATGCTAGCCTAGAAAATAAAGCCACAAACGAATTTGTTACTACACCTCAATCACCAATTATTGTGCCAAACCTAAACTTTTAAATTCTCACTTCCAATATGTCCCGCATTCTCTTTCTGTTAATGCCATTAAAACGGCAGTAGGTCTAATATCTGGATATTTTTTCATACTGGCTATTATAAGCCCATTTCTATCAGCAATTTTGTCACCAAAATACCAGTTATATACACATTCCCCAGCTTTTTTATCTCTCGACGCAGCGACATGAGAAAGTGCAGTAATCGCCCCATCTAACCAGAATTTTTTTTGAGTATCTCCCATTTCTAAAAAATGTCTGTTTTCAAAACCTTTTGATAACGCTTCCTGTGGATAAAGCCCTGCAACGACAAGACTTACAAAGCCAAACATTAGACTTCTTGCTACTGTCAAAAAGGAACCTTTATGAGAGTCTTTAGAGTATCAGATTATGAAAACAAAAGATTCGTTAGAAAATAACAGGTTAGATAAAAATGAAAAACAAAGGAGTGAACAAAATGACCAATAGCCAAAAAGGTTCCTTTGTTGCAAGGTTAAGAGTCAGATATGGATGAACAAAAACAAGGTCGAAAAATCGGTTATGCACGAGTTTCAACGCCACAGCAGCATTTGGACATGCAGTTAACGGCACTCACAAATGCAGGCTGTGAACAGGTTTTTCACGACCATGGTATTTCTGGTAAGCTTTTCCCACGCAAGGGCTTAACCAAGGCGTTGAAAACACTGAATGATGGCGATACTCTAGTCATTCATAAACTAGACCGATTAGGCCGCGACACGTTGGAGTTATTAAAACTACAACACACACTATCAAAACGAAAAATACACCTTCATTCCCTCACCCAGAGTCTCGATATATCTACCGCTAGCGGTAAACTAACTTTTACCATTTTCGCAGCCCTCGCAGAGCATGAAAGTATGATTAACGGCGAACGCACTAAAGGCGGAATGGCTGCACGTAAAGCTGTTGGTGTTCGTCTTGGTCGCCCAAAAAAACTAACTAGCGATAACATCGCCACCGCTCGAAAAATGCAAAAAGACCATGGCCTTTCCATGGCAGCCTTAGCCCGATTTTTTGATGTCTCCCACAACACGATTAAACGCGCTTTGGATGAGTGAGGCAAATATGGGTCAGGAACGCTTATCAGAAATTGAAGTGCGGGCAATGAAAATCATTGGCAAAGCCACACAAAATGGTACGCCCCATATTGTTATGCTGTGTCATTTATATGCGCTAGGTGTCGCTTGTAAATATTCAGGGAATGACGATGATTACAAGGCTGTCAGACGCATCATTCACTATTTAAATATTATAGCCACAAGCCCACAGCAGCGTTAAATGGGTTATTTTTTACCCTTCTCATAATTTCCCTCTTTCGGCAAGACTAACAGTCCCCTCTAACGAAACCACAATATGGTCAAGCACTCGAATATCAAAGATACCAAGAGCCTTTTTTAACTCTGTTGTGATATCGATATCTGAAAGGCTCGGCTCACAAATACCAGATGGATGATTATGAGTAAATATCATCGCCGCACAATTAAGGTTTAGAGCTTCTTTGACAACTTCCCTAATATGAACACTGCAACTGGCTATTGTTCCTCGGAATAATTCTTTAAACTCAATTAATCGATGTTGATTATCTAAAAACAATGCACCAAAAACCTCATGCTCTTTTGCCGCTAGTTTAAGGCGACAAAAATCTTTGACAGTTTGCGGAGAGCTCATATAGATTTGTTCGGCTTCCAAATCCTTTTTTAAAAACTCCAGAGCTTGATTAATAATGTACTGCGGACGAGTTAGTGCTACATAATCAAGAAATAAATCAGGCTGGCTATTTTTCATTATTTCGCCCTCCCTAGTGGTTCCAAAAGATATGGACTTTCTCAAACCCTAATTTGATTTTAAATATATCCCCGCTTAGCTCCATGTCCCGCGCCATTTTTTCATAGTCGATATAAGATACTAAATGCTTTGGGACTTCGCTCGTTTGCTCGGTTAACTCTTGGGCATAATTAGCAACGGATTTATATTCCCCTCGGTAATGTTCTTTAATGGACTTCCCAGCTTCTTCAAAATCTACGCTATGATGTTTTAAAAGTGCCGCGCCTAGTTTTCCGTGCTCTTGGATAAACAACGCTTTGTCATGAACGGGTTGAAGCCCTTCATATTCTCCAATTTTTAAATCTTCAAATCCTTCATAATCATGAATGGCGATTTCTTCTGAATTGCCAACTGGCGAGCTTTTCAAAAGGCTATCGATTTGCTCTTGAATTTCATCTAAACTAATACACGCATCAACCCAAATCCCATGCAGAATTCCATTATTGTAAGCGGCTAAATCAGCAATATATATTTTGATTTCGTTGTCCATGATTAACCCCTCTCATTAACTAATTCAGATTGGCAAGGCTCAATATCCTGTACACCGCAATTTTCACAGTGCATCGCTATTTTACTTTCCCAAGTCTCATACCATTCATTCCCGCAATGCGCACATTGATAGGCATTATTCCAAAATGGCATTCTTGAGTGGTTATTCCAGCCTTGTTTTAAAGTTGATTGGTTCATCTTTTTAGCTCCTTTAATTCGCGTCTAGGTTTATGAGTGCTTTTGCACATCTCATGAAACCTTGGCGACTAGGACGACTAAGGCGGTGGTGAAATAATCCAGAAAAATTGCGGAGTGTCTGTTCAGCGAAGCGCCAAATAGAAACCGTCATTATTCTTGATTTTGAGCGAACAAGATCGCTCGAATTATTCCTTTAAAACACAAACAAATTCTTTCAAATCATTTGCTATCTCTCATCAATATTTATTTTTAGGGGGCGTTGCGGGGTCTCCCCACTTGAAGGGGATGTCTGGAAAATACGAGTTTAGGATTTGAAAGCAAGGGGAAGGCTTTCCCCTCAAAGAGTTTATTACATCAGTAAAGTTTCTAAAATTTTAGTTTAGTTCAGAACCATAAATTCTAAATATTTTTCCATCTCATACATACACATCAGCATTCATTTTTTTCATATCTCTTGCTCGTATCCATCTGCGCACCTTTCCCTCGGCTGGTTGGGCAAGGAAAGGTTCTGGCTGTCAGAGCTTAAGAGACACGGAAAAAAGATAATGAAACTTTTAACACATTTCGAACTAGCATCAAAAACAACAACCGAATTACATGGGTTATACAGAGAAGCATTTAACGCTATTGCAAATTCAACACCTGATAGCATTGAAAGTAGAAATGCTCATATTTCATTGAATAATATTAAAACCGAGCTTGGTTTGCGCTAAGTAGGCTTTTTGTAAACAAATGAACCACCAACTGCCATTAATGGTAGTTAAGTGTGATTAGAGTTGAGTTCGACCAAATTCAACGTAACTGTCTTTGAACTATACTAGCCTCATAATTAGAGGCTAGTATAGTTCAAACTAAAAACGAAAGTCTTATTAACCGCCTGGAGTTCCAGTATTCCCCGTCACTGACCAATCAGTGAAAGTGTCAGTATCTGAATTTACATTGGTTCTCATTATCGTGTTACCTTCAGCAGCATTTGGGGCACTTGCGCTACCCCAATTTGAAGGCACACCGCTGCTGGCTCCACCTTCCCAAGCAACCGCATCAATTTCAATGCCAGCACTGTCCTGCAAAATCAGGGCATCGCCTGCATTATTAAGTGATGGAAGATTTCCAGTTACATCTGGATTGAATCCATAAAGTTTATCAAACCCTTTCGACTGTTTCGCTATTACCAGATATTCACCAGCATTAATCGAAACGCCTGTTGGTATTGTGTACGAACTTCCAGTTCCGTTATTATCAGTAACAGTCCAGTTTGACATATCGACAGCGCTGACACCTGCGTTATACAGTTCGATCCATTCTTCTTTCGATTCAGTTCCCGCCGGATCGTAATAGACTTCGCTGAAAACAATTTTATCGCTGGCTGCAGCTTCAACCGAAACGAGGGTTTGAGCATTGTCGGTTGCACCACCGTCATCTGTAACTGCCAAAGTCGCAGTGAAACTTCCAGCTGACAGATAGGAGTGAGTTGGATTAGCTAACGAGCTTGTTGCCCCATCTCCGAAATCCCAGCTGAAGTTCACGATGACGCCATCACTATCGAAAGAGCCTGTGCTACTAAAGACAATTGGCTGTCCCTCAATACCACTATAAGAACCATTCACCATTGCCGTAGGTGGGATGTTCGGTGGAGGTGTACTCGTCTGAGTTTCTGGATTACCATTGCCGCTAAGCGTTGACCAATCAGCACAGCTGTCAGTATCGACCGATGGATTTGTGCGTTGGATAGAATTCCCTGTCGATGCGCTTGGATCACCCGTTGCACACCAACCAGCAGGAACCCCACCAGTTGCTCCATTCTCCCAAGCAACCGCGTCTAATTGATTTCCACTGTTATCTTTCAGGATTAACGCATCACCTGTATTGTTTAAAGAAAATATGTTCTTATAGAGATCGGCATCTCTACCGTAAAGTGCTATAAATCCAGCTTGATCCGTCGCGACGGTGAAATGAGTTCCAGCAGCAATATTAGAGCCTGTATCTAACGTCAACACTGATCCAATACCGTTATTATCTGTGATAGTCCAGTTGGATAGATCAACAGCACTTACCCCACCGTTATATAGTTCAATCCACTCTTCAACAGAATCGGTTCCTATGGTGTCATAGTAGACTTCGCTGATATAGACAGTGGGCGCTTCAATCACGCTCGCTGTCGTATTTGCTATTACGGAAGCGTTATTATCATCAGTCACCGTTAACGAAACGTTATAACTTCCTAGTGCAACATAAGTGTGAGCAGGGTTTTCGACTGAACTGACATTACCATCACCAAAGTCCCAAGCGTAACTAACGATGCTCCCATCGGTGTCTACGGAGCCTGCACTTGAAAAATTGATCGTATTGCTTTGACTTGAGTAAGGACCATTTGCATTCGCTAGAGGTGCGACATTTGGTGGACCATCCAGTTGTGTTTGGGGATCACCAAATGCCGCAACTATCCAATCTGAAAAAAGATTAGTATCCACACTTACATCAAGCCGTTGAATCGTACTGCCATCTGGAGCATTTGGCTCAGATGTACTTCCCCAAGCTGTCGGTAGTCCACCCGTTCCTCCTGCTTCCCAACCTACAGCATCGAGTTCGTTGCCTGTACTGTCTTTCAAAAGTAGTGCGTCTCCCCCGTTATTGAGTCCCGGAAAAATACCACTAAAATCGGCATTTTTACCAAAAGTTAAACTAAATACCGCCCCATCGCGAGCAATAGTAAAATAAGTATTTGGCGCGATCGAATTACCAACGGGGATAGTCAACGATGAGCCTATTCCATTATTATCAGTGATCACAAAACCACTTAGATCAACACTTGTGATGCCTGCATTATAAAGCTCTATCCATTCAGAGCTAGGCTCAGCACCGGCGGGATCGTAGGCAATCTCACTAAAAATAATTTTGGGGGTAACTGGTCCACTCGCACCTTCTTCAAAAGGATATATTCGCGGTAAACCCGCTGCAACTCGCTCATCGGGACCTTGCGAAATGTTGCCAGTAGCATCAACTGAATAGCTGCTAACACCATCGGTGCTAAAGATAATATCGCCAACAGCAAATCCGGCAAAACTGGTATTCGATCCGGTAGGACTTCCCTCTTCCGTTTGTAAAACCAAAGCTGGCTGTACTGTTACGCAAGGAACTGTAGCACCCAATACTTTTTCGACGACATCGATGCGTGGATGATGAAAGTTGCTGCCCTGTAGTTCCCCTGTTTGAATAGGTGCGACTTGAGGGCTTAGTCCGTTCATATAATCTGAATTAGTACTACTTTCACTCCCGTGGTGATTAGGCATCATGACTTCCACACCAAACGCACTTAGTAAGGGATTAGCGCCTCCTGGTAAGAGCGCTTGAACTAGTGGTGTTTCCACATTAAATTGTCCGGTACTTCGACCTGTACAAGCGCCATCATCCGAGCCACCACCAAGGTCACCACCGGCGATAAAATCAAAGTTTCCATACTGAACTAAAAGAACCGTTGAAAGATCGTTTTCATTCGCCAATGCACCTGAAATCACGCCGACACCATCAATACTGCCATTCGTTGCAACTGCTGTTGCCGTTGCTCCATTTCCGAGCTGAATAACTTGACCCAACGCAATCGGCTGAACCGCCCCTGCGGTTGTCGTTACTGCAGCTGCTTTGAAAGCGTCAATCGAAGCGTTCGACTTTGAGCTACCATTGTCATAAATGGCAAATTGAACATCGTAGCCATTTTGGATTAATGGAACAAAGCCTCCAAAATGGTCAGTATCTAGATGGCTGACCGCTAAATAGTCAAGCGAATTCACGATACCTTGAGACTGCAAATAGGGAATTAGTTGAGTTGTTGCCGGTGATGATTTACCTCCGTCAAATAAAACTGTTGTCCCATCTGGACCAATTATTAAAATTGACTGACCTTGGTCGATGTTGATCAAATGAATTTCAAGATTTTGTGCGGAGGCACTAAATATCGTTGAGAAAAATAAGAATGTACAGCTGACGAGTAGACGTGAAAAAAGCGAGCGATTGTTGGTTAACATGTTATCTCCTTAATCTTTATAGTTTTTTATTTTTATTAGTGAAAAAAAGTACCTTTTAAAAAATTAGCTCTATCTGCAAAGAATCACTATCGACGTAAAACTGATAATGGTCAGTTCTCTCTTATCAAAAGCAAACAAATATTACTCATTTGTAAAATGAGTTACAAAGCGAAGAAATAATATATATTATTTATGTGTCGTTTTTCTTACACGCGCGCAAAAAATCACTTTTTTTAGAATTCCATATTTCTTCGTTCAGTTCGCTTTCTAACAATGCTTGAGACGTTTCTGATAAATCGGTGAAAAAGTTTAATCCCGTTAACTGCTCAATTTCATCAACACTTGTGAGGTATCGTTCATGTTGATAGTTTTTAGTGTTATAACCTGCTGCAATTTGAGGATAGATAAACGCTAATACATCTGGTGAATTCGAATTTTCAGTTTCCTTTACAATAATTTTAAAAAGCGCATCTGGAATGGCAACCTTGAATTCATTTTCTTCTCCAATATAACCCGATGGATCGTTATCAATATAGATCGGACCGGTCATAACCCATATTTTTCCATATCGTTGCGCCCACGCCGCGGTGATATATTCAAGATCAAGCCATATGCCGCCATTAAATTTTGAACGCTGAGGGACAGCATTTAGAAACGTATGCGTATTCGCTTCTGCATTCTCTCCTAATCTTGCAGCAATCATTTTCATTTGTAGATGACCACGAACATAGAAATCAGGATGTAACTTGCGCCATTCTTTTGAATATTTATAGGAATTGTCCTTCGGAGCTGTTCCATTCGTTACATATTTTTTTTCAGCCTCCCATTTTGGACGCTTACTAGTGGGAATACACTCACCATCAAATTTTCTAATTTCATATGACACCCACTCTGGTGTGCCCCTAGCCTCACTTTGACCATCTTTATTATCATCATCCTTAGAGTCTAAACTACTAGTAAATGCTCTAAAATACTTTATCTGGTCTTTAGGAAGGGTGTTCCATTTATCATGCTGATAGGAGGGATCTAAAATAATTGGCTTTTGCTTAGCTACAATTGAAATAGAAAAAGAAAGTAGAACGAGAAGTACAGCTAACTTGTTGCTGATATAGGTCATTTTGATTCATCCTGAATGCGTTGACAGACCCTAAATTGTGCGCTTTTTTTATTGTTTGGTCAATTTTTGTTACTCTGAGATTTATAGGTCATAAATAATTTGATGATAAACGAATGGATATACCCAAAGATGGAACGACTGTTCACGGCTTAAGGTATTAAATATCTGTCATAACTAATAGCCAATCTCTCACGCCATTAATAGCAATCCACTGATATCCATAAGCAGTGAGTTTGTTTATCATTTATATCAAGCTAATTAACAGGTTTAGATAAATGGATTTATCAGTACAAAATAGAGTACGAAGGATCGTTACAAATGAATGCTACTTGATTGGTTTAACAGAAAATGAAATTGATATTGGACTTAAAGTAGCTAATTTTCTATTAGAAAACGGTGAGGAACCAGCAGATTCTATTTTAGCAGGTGTCACGGAAGCAGAAAAACTCGCAAGGGAATAACTAATATATAGACATATGGGTTCGGCCTGAAGTGGACATCCAATAACCTTTCAGTGAAAAAGTTAAGGGGCTATTAAATGTGCTTCTGCTTGAATAAGGAGTAACTTGGCTACAACTATATCAGTAAATTGTGTACTCACGTTCCCAGACAAAGAATCGGACAAAAGCATACATATTGGTGTATCAATTGATTGCCCATCATTTATTGACTTAAGTTCGGATTTTAATTTATTAAATAGATCATCAAGGTATTCACTAATTTCATATAATTCATCAGTTCCTGTTTCTTCTGCATACTTTGAAAATAACAGACAATTTTCATCTAAATTATTAATGGCATTTGATAAGACTTCTTCTTCTTTGGGATGAAGTTTCTCCAAGTCTCGACAATATGCTATAGAAGATATTTCACTACACGAAGATAATACCGCATCAAATACAGTGCCGAATTTATTTTTAAGAAAAGGCAGATTAATACAACACTTCCATTCTTTTTCAAAATTAATATCTGGCAATCCTGTAGAAACCAAAGATGACGGAAGTATCGCCATTGAGCCAATCACCCAGCCATTAATTACAGGAACAACTCGAAACCTATAGTCATTTCCCAGCTTTTCCTCAGCCACTGAAAGACTGTCATCCAAATAGATGTCATCAATGTCAAAATCGGAAATATTAACAAGAATTGCTACTTCAAGCGCTGGCCAATAAATGCTATCCATTTCATTTATCGGGCGTGTGTATGATTGAACATTCCATCCGCGTTTGGCAAGTATTTGAGATATAGCTTTAAGTTTTTTGTTAAGCCGCTGCGTAGCTTGTAAATTACAGCGCCGAGAAGATGATTTAACCGCCTGTCCAACATTATCTTTTTTTGTTGATTTAAATGTTTTATTGATTGTTTCATCCGAAGAGTCATATGCAAACTCATGCAATATACAGGAAACGTTAAATAACCGTTCTTCAAGATTTTTAAGATTCTTCAACGGAGGATTAGATATAGTTCTCCAAATATTAGATTTTCCATACTCCCGAGCTTGAACTGAAAGATCGCCAGAAAAAACAGCGGCCGACTTTGTACCATTGTCCGAAGATATTTTACCCATTCTTGGCATTAAATTGCCGAGAACCCCTGTTAGCAACGCTCCAAGATGATCATCATTCCCAGATGTTTTAGGAACGCTTTCCATTGATGATACCGTCGTTTCTGGAGTAGAATATGTTAGGGTATTAATTTCTTGAACTAGATTATTAACTTCTTCTGCTAATATTTCTCGATTAGTAATATTTTTTCCTTTTATCCATTTTTCTGAAAAAGCTCGAAATAATTTTTCTGATTTACACACAAGAACACTCATACTATCTGTATAGTCAGTTAATCTATCTGCCGTGGTTTTAGATAAAAAAATCTGACGAAAAGCAATATTCCAAGCCACTCTAACTTTTTCAGGTAAATTTTCCCTAGGGATTTTTTTTGTCCATGGTTGGTAGTCACCAATTGAAATGGGTAATCCTGCTGGATTAATACCATCACATGCGGCAGCACCTGAACTTGGAGAAATAGCAATTAGAGTTTCACATATTTTGCATATTGTCTCGTGTGGTTCGGTTTGAGAATCTTCTGCGATTAAATACCAATTTGCTCTAACTAAACGTCTACCCTCACTATCAGTCTCAATAACAGGTTCAGTTACCCATGGCGTTTGAGAGACGAAAAGAGAGAATAAAGCATCTTCACCTCCTAATTCTTCAACGTAGCTTTTAGCTAGATCTGGAGCTATATGATACGCCGTAGATAGAAAACTAGCGACCTCTTCAATATTTATCTGCGTTTTGTATTTTATATCAAATATAAAATTAAGACGTATTGGTTCATTCCCCAATATTGGAGCGCAGCTTGAAAGTAATTTCTTAGATTCGCTTAAAGAATTACTATGCATGACTAGTTGTTCACTTGGAACATACCGAAGAACATCGTTCCTTAAATCACTTTTGGAGACTTCTCGAAATTCTAGAATGGCATTCTTTAATTTGCTCCATTCATCAAACCCAGAAAGATCAGGAATGTTGATACTTGAATCACAAAACATTGAAGCCAGAGGCCATTGTGCGTGTTGAACTTCATGTTTTTTCAAGATATTAATAAATAAATCAACACTTTTATCAATCCCTCCTAAACCAAGTCCAGTTAGAATTGCAGCACAACTGGTAACATTATTGCTATTTGAAATAAGTAGGTTAGCTAGTTTTTGAAGTGTTTCTTCAGGTATTTCATCTAACTCTTTTACGATTGAATGAATTAGCCTTGGTAAGCTTTCTTCAGTTACCGCTGAAAGGCCTAGCCATAAAGAGTTAAAACGCTGGTAAATGATTTCATCGTGAGAAGAGGATGCAAGCGCCTCTGATCTTAAATAATGGAGTCCGCCAAGAACACCTGGATGGCTCTCTCTAATAAGGTGTTCATCAATTAATCTTTTTAGTGCTTTGCTAGCATCAATTGGTGATAAGTCTAGTAAAGAAAGCAGTTCTTTAGCATCCAATTCAGCACCATAAGAACATAGAACTGAAGCTACTCTAATAATAGCAAGCTCATCAGTACGCAATTCTCCCTCTCTCTGAACCACCTGTTCTTTTATCAAAGATGATAAACGTTTACCCTGTGTTAAAATATGCACATATTCCAGCATCAAACCTTCAGATTGTTCAAAGGGTTCTCGCCAATGAGGCCAAGTTGTGGCGTTGGTTATCGCGAGTTTCTCCCAAATAATCTGAGCTGTATTTGAATCTAGTGAAATTTCGACAAATTCTGTATCAGATTGATTCGATATTAATGCTACATCTTCACTGCGTGCTGAACCAAGTATATAGGTGTCAGGAGAACTTCGCAGTTCTCTAACTAAAATGTTAAATAGATCACTATTAAGTGTGCTAACTTCATCAAATGCTAATGCAATAGGATTAGCACTTTTTGGTTTACGTGAACGCACAAAGCGAACTATTGAATCTGCATCCTTGATATTTGCATTTGAGTTGATCTTAAACCATCTATATTGACCGGCTAAATTTTGAGCTGAAAGCCACAAAACAGCTGATTTTCCAGCACCAGATTGACCAGTTATTAAAACGTGTCTTTGCTTGTTTAAGGCTGTTACAACCGCGTGAATATCTTTAGGACGTTCTATAGCCAATCCATTTGCAATGTGACCAGCCACAACTTTGACCCCTTGATAGAAGGAATCATCAGATACCTCCTTAGAAAAATCTATGGGTTCTAGTGCTCTAGATAAAAAAGCCTCGTCAATTACTGATGGGTCTTCAGATTCTATACGTTCAAATATTCTTTGTTCTATTTCACTTGTCGATATTCGTCGCCTATTTTCAAATGATAGAGATGCATTTGAAGCCGAAGATTCTGATACGAGAAAATATAAATCTGATGCAATACCTTCAGCTAAAATATCGGCAACGCCTGTTTGTTTTTGAATAATAGAAAGAATTTCATCCAGAGGAAATTTGCAGACAATAGTTCTTTCTTTGTAATTAGAGAAAAGCTGCTCAATGGAATGCGTTTCGCTTTGAGTATCTCTTTGTTCGAGACAAAGAGCGATGTGACGTCTCTTTTTATTTTTTATCTTACTGGATTTTGATTTTACTTTGGAGATAACATCTTGAACCTCACGTGTACTAAAAGTGCCTTCATGGCGCGACTTTACTTGAATCCAAATATCCCTGTCAGGTAGCTCAATAACGCTGTCTTCTAGCCCTTCTGGAACAAGCATCCCTTCTGGATCTAAACATGCCCACTGGCGAACAAGAATAAGTACTGATATAAGATGTTGGTATTGAAACCCTCGTCCAGCCCATGCTCCTGAGCGGCTTGTATTCCAACTATCCAGTTCGGTTTGCTCAACACTGCTCATGCTTTTCCCTTTAACTAAAATTGTTTATCGCTGATAATTACAGCCAATAGAGGACGTTTATTTTCGTTTAGGAAGCCTCTTGTGAATCTCATTTACTTTAGGATTTAGAACCTTAAGAGACTGGATTAGATTTTTAATCACATCCATACAGGTTGTGACATCTTTGTCCGATGGTATATGAGCTCTATGCATCACCGCACTTCCTGCGTCTATTACTTGATATAGCACATCTGATTGTTTTTTTGCTACATGTCCCCGTTCACAAAATTCATTTAAGTTTTTCTGAAATGTACCTTTATCCTCAATATAGGAAAGCATGATATTTTCGAGCAATGAGCGTGCACCCATTAAAGGTAGAGCTTTCAAGCCAAGCCTCATTGCTTCGTCAATCTCTACAATTATTGATTTCTCTGTTTCCCCAAGATCTCGAAACCATGTTGGATATTCACTGTTGTTCTCCGAGAAAAATCTATTCTCAGATGAACTACCCCCTTCAAATAAACAGTCCAACTTATTTTGTGAAAGGTTTCGTTGAGGATTAATAAGATGCCACCTGTAATAGTCAGTTAACACCTCTAGAAAATTGTCTCGCTTGAGTACGGACTCCGATATACAAAAACTAGAGTCATCGCTATAAGGAAAACCATTGCTTTTTCCGCTCCATACATCGTGAGCCTGAAACATGTAGTAGAGCGCCTCTTTTAATTCCGGCATTGGTAATTCCATTTTCGTATATATTTCTTTGATCGTCACGGTATCACTTAGCCGTTCCATATATAGTTCTTTAAGAACAAAATACACATCGCACATTATTTTAATTAGTTTTTTGGATTTTTTGTTACGCACGATCGGTATAGCGTATGGAGACAGCCTATAATTTTCCTGATTATCATCACATTTTATCAGCTGGCTAGAATGCTCCAAGTGATCCAATACCTCTAGCACAGATTTATTATCTGCTCGATATCGCTTCCTTTGGGTTTGTGGTGGCATACCTTCAAGTGAATCAAACAAATTCCTGATACAGGAAACTTTGTCCTCACCTAATAGCTTAATTGCTGCATCTGTATCGGACATTAATTTAAATCCATCATTTATCTTCTCTGTGCCATAAGCGGACATTGATTACTACTACAGTACAGATCAGCTTAGATCTGGCCTTCTAGTGATCAAATCAATTCAGTTTGGATTTAACATCTTGATACAAAACTTTTAATTCTCCAAACCCCATATCTAAAATAGGTTCATACATAAACGCATTAATGTGAATATTTGAGGGCGTTATAAGATTAACCCTCTTCATAAGGAGGATTTCTTCAGCCTGATTGTTAAACCTGTCTTTAAAATCTCGGACTAATTGTCCTGTTTGTTTTCGAGAAGTGTCATAATTTGTATCACTATTTCGAATTTTTCCAATGATGTATTTTTCAGTCCAAACACGGATGGCCATTGAAAGCACAATCTTATGTTCTAGGTTTATTCCATCATTTTCATCTAGACACTGATCTGCCGTGCTAAATATATGTTCCAGAATACCCTGAGTTAGATCAACTTCTGGGAAGCTCAGATTCGGAAAAGTTTGTTCAAAAACCGCTTTGTATCCCTGCATTTTAAGTTGCTCAGTATCATCCTTATAGTGAAGCATGTGTGTAAGAGTGAGATAGTCAGCGTTGTCGCTTCCGTCAATATTCTTCTTGCCTTGCGTATATTCAACCACATTCCTTAGGAACGGGATGTAGGCAATTTGGATTACTGCTTCTGATAGCCGAGCCTGCCACTTATGGAATGGATTTTGAAGGTCAGACCGCTTGAAGTCACTTAGCGTGACCTCCCCATCATTCTTGAAGGCCATACGGCATTGATGTGCAGGACATATCATTCTGCTCTCAATTGTCCTCAAAAAATCAAAATTATGCGTAAGAATAATCGCTAGAAAATTTATATCTTCGACTTTAACCACATCTTCTAGGTAATCAATAATGGCGAACTTGTTTTTGTAGTCGAATGAGTCTGCCACATCGTCAAAAACAAATAGCGTTTTCTTGCGAATCTTCCATTTGGTATGAATTTCAAACATAATATTAAGGATGTACAGAGCCCGCGCTTCACCCGTGCTAAGTACGCGAATCAAGTCACTTCGTTGCGTTGCCGCATAGACCCGTTCGTCTCCACCATCAATGAAGTTAAATTCGACCGAAGGTGCGGTGTCCTTTAAAATCACATCAGACTTGTTTTTAACAGATAGCCGGAACGGTAGATGCAGAAAACGGCGATTAAAATCTTCGATAACCGTGTCCCAATCATTAGGATCAGCACGCGCCTCAGCAACTATTCTAACTAAATCTTCTTGACCACTTTTATACTTGGCAATCAGTAAGTCATACTCATCTCGTGCCATGTGGATGTATTGTAGCCAGAGTTTTCGCTTAAACGCATCCAATTCCTCCAGTTCTGGAAGTAGATGCTGATTTTGAGTAATGTAGTCGCGAAAAGCCTCAAGCTCTTTGTTCTTCAGCTTGGCATTAAAGGCCTCAAACTTCTTTTTCAAATTGGCGTCACTGAGAACACGAAGCTTTTCGGATTCAATTTTTTCTAGAAGGGACTGGTTCGTGGTAAGTTCAGTTTTTTCTTGGCTATTTTCATCATTCAGATTGATGCTGTGGCCTGCATCGAAGAAATTATTGGCTTCAAGTTGTTGCTGTACTTGACTTACATTGTGGTACTGAAATTCTTTGCTCAAAATAGGTGAGCTTTCAGTAAGCTCATCATATTTTTGAGCAAATTCCTTAACGGTTGTCCCAACAACATCGTCGGTTAGAAGTTGGCGTACCTTGGGCGTAAATATTATTTTGTAGTCTGCGTTTCCAAAGGGCTCGTCTTTTATATCTCCAAGCTCGCCTTCTAAATCGAGCAGAGCGTCATAGTATTGTTCCTCGAAAATGCCTTCAATAATGGGATCTAAATTTTCCCTAGATTTATTGCCGAAACCCGCAAGTGAACGTAATTTCTTATCTAAGTCTTTTTTAGCTTCTCCAATGCTCTTATGGACTTTTTCATATCTCTTTTTTAAATCATCATTTGCGAGCAGGGTTGAGGCTCCCTCAGAAGAATAATGTTCATCATAAGACTTGACCACAAAAATATCTTCTTGATTTATTGTCTCTCCATTGAGCTTAACATCACAGATGCTTTCACGATCAGGGAAGACTAAATCACTTGGATGATCCCCCTTGGACAGATCCAGCATTGTTTTGGCAAACGATGTTTTCATCACGCCATTTGGAGCATATATTGCATATCCTTTGTGCTTGAATTCAAGCTCCTCTTCAAGCTTCCCAATTCCATAGCAGTTTTTAAGGTTTAGACTTAACTTATCTACCATCGTGTGTCCTTTTACTTCAGAAATTTATTAGGTCTCATATATTTATGAGCACAGGTAATATATCAAACTACAAGCGTCCGCTTAGTCTCGAAATACGTCTCGTGCCATAAGCGGACATTGACAAATCAATCTTGTTTTTTAATTTATGGCTCTCTTTTAAACAAAATCATCACCATAATAAGTGAAGTCTATTTTAGATGATTGGTGATTTATTTTAGAGATTAACAAGCCAGATAAATTAGCTGGAAATCTCTCTCTTAATTCCCCTAGAGGGGAATAATCTCTAGATAACAAAATATTTCTTCCATCTTCTTCAACATGTAGCCTTAAAAATGTCTCGTGGTTAATATCGGCGGTCTCATTCCAAATTGGACTTCCCACGTACTCCTGCTTTTTCCAGACTTTATTGGTAGGCATTGATACCTTGTTTACAAAATCAAGCCATAATGGTGTCGTCTCAACCGTAGGCCATCCACCTGCTAAAAACTGCGAATTCACTTGTTCTGAAGCAAGCCATGTCTTTAAGCTCGCACCGTCAACAAATGTAGCTTCAGTACTTTCAACAGCGGCAATAGCTGCAATTCTTGATGAAAATCCAGACTGCATAAGAACCGCTGCTGAAATATTGAGAGTGCCAGTTTCAAGAGATGGAACAGCAACGGACAATTCGAAATCATCGATTGAAAAATCGCCTATTTGGTCATCATTTGCTTGAGCCCGTACTTTGATTGCTTCCATACCCCAAGGGAGGCGGTAAACAAATGCATCTTCAATAAAGTCTAGTACATGTGAAGATGAATTAGGTGCTATCTCACGTATTGTTTGTCCTTGAAGCCAACCCGTTAACAATTCCCTCCAATTTTCGGGAGTATTTTTGGGAATAAATGGCGCTATTTCAAACAAAATTTCGGCAAGCTTGATATAAGCCTCGATTGCTTCGCCACTCTCTTCAGAATGGATTGCCTCATTAACTACTACAAGTAACTCATTAGCTTCCTGTGCAACTGCATCAAGTTGCTGCCCAGACGACAATCCTACACCAGCTAGATAATATCCTTTTCTTTGTGAAGCTGTTGAGTTTTGCCAGACATATTTTGATCGCTCCTTTAGAAGCGCATCACATAATGATTGAATATTTTCAGTTCTTCGATTAAGCCGTCGTTCCCAAAGTGAAGAAGCTAGAACTCGATCTAACTCATCAGACAGTTGCTCCAGTGGAGTTTCGCTCTCACCTAAGAGATTTAATAAAGAAGTATCAAGAAAGGTAAGATATTTTTCCCAATCTCTCTCAGCCTGCTGTCTTGAATCATCATATTCACCGTTTACAACAGGGAACTCCCAGACCCCATTATTATTGAGGACATAATTCATCAGTTCGTCTAGTGAAGTTTGATTACCGCCAAGTGCTTTTCTAATACGTAGCAACAGGGATATGACGAGTCTCAAAAGCCCACTCTCAAGTGAAAGCGCTTTTGCGTCATTTTTCAGGCTTTCCCAATCTTTTTGTCTCTTAGGTACTGTATTAAACATTGGATAAAGAATTAATCCCTCTACATCAACAAAAGCTCTTCCAGCACGACCAATTACATTTTTAAACTCAGATGCTTTAATTATTTCACCATTCCTATGCAATGAGTGAAATAGAATTGTTGTCGCTGAAAGGTTAAGTCCTTGCGCCAATGTAGGAGAAGAAACTGTTACACGTAAAATACCAGCTTGAAGAAGTTTTTCGACCTCTCGACGAAACGGGGTTGGCAATGAACCATGATGTATCGCGATGCCTAGCTTCAAGCATTTCAATATTGCATGATCTTCACCTAACCATTCTTCACCAGCGGAAAGTGCCAATTGAATTGATGGGTTGTTATCTTCAAGCAATGATTCTATAAAGCCTTGACGGTGAGCTGTAATTATCCTATCTGCGTATGGTTCTACGGACTTTTTTAATGGACAAAATATTAGTACTGAATGCCCCTCATTAATAAGCTTCCAAGTAGTGGCGATTACTAATTCATGCTGATCCTTTGGGAAGTTTTTTTTGCGCTGAGCTGTCTGCGGCTGTGTTGCTGAAATATAAGTTGGGACAAATGAACGTTCTTCATCAATCTTTAACTCAAGCCAAGCTCGGTTTAAATTGGGTTGCCATTGCAACTCACCAAAGCGTAAACGTGTTGGCCGCCAATCAGAGACAATAGCTTCTCCTTCCTCATCTCTACGTAGCCAAGAAACAAAATCATCGAATTCGTTACCATCAGGTAGAATAGCGGATAGACAAACAATTCTTCTTGAATGTGCGTCAGGGCGTTTCAACAACCTCTGTATTTGCGTTTCATATCGTATTTCCCTTTCATTCAAGCCTATCATATGCCCTTCATCTAGCACCACAAGGCCAATATCATTCAGTATTTCAGGGTCATTTCTAAGGGCAAAATCTATCTTTTCAGGGGTAGCTACCACAATATGGCTTTCTTTCATCGCATCTTCTTCATATTTACTGGATCCGATGCTCCCATACAGGGTAGATATTTTGTATCCAAGAGGGGCGAAGGTTCTATGTAAGCTCTCTTCAGTTTGAGCCGAGAGTGCTCTTAGTGGAGTAATAAAGATTACACGATTGTTTCCTGCTAAGCACCGCAAAATTGCTAGTTCTGCAATTCGCGTTTTTCCTGCACTTGTTGGTAATGATGCAACCAGGTTATCGCTTTGATTAACAGATCGCACAGCTGCCTCCAACTGAGAAGGCCACAACTCTATTTCCGCTTTACTCCGACGATATAAAGAAGCAATAAATAACGATCTTAAATCATTCCATTTAGGCTCAATCTCTTCTGGTATTTTTGGTAAAGCCTCATGAAAACTTGTTTCCCATAGATCTTCCAACAACTGAATGGCTAATCGATGTGTCCACCATTGAGAAACAAGATTTAGCTCACTTGAGATTTCAAGCCCTTGATGTAATTTTTCTGTAGCATCAGTGAAAAGTTCTTCCGCTCCAGTTTCCAAAGATAACAGAAAGACACCTAGTGAGCTGAAAAAAAATCCTGTGAGGGATAAATCAATAGCTTCAATATGTGGCGATAAGTCATTATCAACATCATCGTCAAAATCAAGATCATCAAACTGTTCTTCAAGAAAAGAAATGATATTTTCGTCCGAGACTATATCGGTAGCGCACCAATTCAACACTTCGGCATCCAAATCGTCTATTGAACGGAGCATTAAAAAGATGAGCGCCTTCTCAACAGGCGTTGTATTAGGTTCTTGCTGAAGAACTTTTAATAGAGAATAAGCACGTGCAGAAAATCTTCCCAAATGGAAAGAACAGGCTGCTACAGTAATGTGAAAATCATAATCTGGGTGGTTCTTATCGCTATTGGCTATAGAAGCTTCAATTGCATTTCCTGCCTGTTCAAACCCACGACGGGCAAGGTTTCTATCACCGTCCTGATCATTTAATTTGAGAGCTAATGAAAGAAGTCCATATCCATATGATAGTAAATTATAACCAAGTGCTTGAGGATAATGAGGATGTCCTTCAGGCAGTTCCCCGTTGTTCATGATAATTGAACGACTTTGTCCTTTCGCGAGAAGATCATTACGATAGCCTAAATCTAAAGCGTCTCTCAGAGATATTTCTAATTCATCAACCCTCATTCATCATCACCGATAGCAGCAAAAACACTTTGAATTATTGGGGTGTGAGAAGCAGAATAAACGCCAACTGTATTTTGAAAGTTTTTATCATCATATTCTGTCTGATCTGCCTTTAAGTAATCCACTGGATCATTGGCACTATATGTGAATAACATATGCTCGATTTGTTCATCATCGACATCAGTATTTAATTGGAATAATATTATTTGATCGGCTTTTTCTTCTTCTCCAACCTCATACAAACGATCTGCAATAAATCCTAAAGAGTGTGGTGAGGGTCGCCCCTCATGACTCTCCAAAGCCTCTCTTGCTGTATTTACGACCCCTTGCGATAAGACTTGTCTGCTTTTGGCCTCAACTTTTAGAAAAGCTATGTCATCAACATTATTTTCAGGAAAGTAAACTCCGATAGCATCATCACCTCTCATAGACATGTTGCGATGATCTTTCCAGCACAAGCGCTTTATCGGAGTTTCGAAATCAGTTTCAGAGTTTATATATTCGGTAGCAATTATCTCACCAAGGTCACCTGACATTATACTTTTTGAAGTCGGCAGCTTTTGAGATAAATAGGTTGCTGCATGTGGTTTCCCCAGGCGAGCTAGAATATTTGCATATTGTGAAGCAAAATGATTAGGCACAATTGAAGCTAATTGCTTCACAGCCTCATCGTCATTCGTTATCTGTAATAAAGTAAGACTATAACCATTTTTATTATGTTCGACTAATTCAGTCCATTTGCCGAAATCAACAACCATAAATAACACACATTTTCTTCACCCTTATTATTCCTTTATTAATACTGATAGTAAATTTTTAACGTCCGCTTTGTCGAAAGCAGACTACTTTCATAGTTGTAGACTGAATATTTATTCATATCAATCATCGCAAGAGGCACAAGTAAATTACAACCCCATCTAGTGAAGGACAACGGTTTTTATTAGATTGGGATAAAACAGCAAGATAGGCATCTTATTTGATGTGTTATTCTTATTCTTTGTCATGATTTTAAATCCCTTAACTAAGACAACAGACTTGAGATGGGGATGGTCTGCTTGTTTTTCAAGTAACGATATATAGAATTTGTACATTTTCAAATTATTAGCGTCCTAGGCCGCTGCCTTGGTCGTTTTTCATTGGCGAAACAATGGGCGTAGTTAGGCGGCGCAACGCTTATTGTGCTTCATCGGCAAAACGATGGCGGCATCCAATCGGCGAACGGTTGGTCAATGGGGCTTGGGGAGAGCAGAATTCTCACCAATCATGGGATTGTTAAAGGGATATGATATTCACCTTAACTGCCGAAAAAACGGGCAAGCGTTTATGCTGTAGTACAAGCTCGATGCTTTGTACAACGGCACATTTTCATTAATGAATTCCCAGAATGAATTTAGGAAAAACCATAGGATAAAACGGATATGGAATATCTTTTTCAAGATAGCCCCGCTGTACTTCTACCCCCTCACCCAAAATTTGTTTTTTTGGGGAGATAGGGGGATAGTAGTACAGCGGGGACATCTTGCGGTAGGCGCAGCCTGATGGTAATCAGCTACGAACTGAACATCTTTGTGCGTGCAAATGATGGTCAGCGGAAATTTTCAACTCATCGCGTATATCTAAAGGGGTGTGAGCTTTGTAAATTAAAGCATTTCGAATTCTAATTGATTACTTGATGGGTTTGGGTAAGTAGTATTTATTCCTTTTATAGATGATGAAAGTGGAGACATTAATACACTAGATGTATCAACTCCAGCATCAATTAGAGAACCAATAGCTTCCATATTTCCATTGTTGCATGCTATAGACAGAGCCGTTTTATTTTTTATTGTTAAATCAATATCAGCCCCTACGTCAATGAGCGCTTGGATAACGTCTAAGCTGTTATTTTCGCAAGCAATCATTAATGCTGTTCCAAATTCTGTTTCAGAATTAACATTCTCACCTCTAGAAGCAATAAAATAAATCATTAATATTTGATTTTCGTCACAAGCTAGGCTCAAAGCTGTAAACCCAAGTTCATCAGATTTATTTATCTCCGCACCATACTCTAAAAGGATTATTGCTAATCCTATATGCCCTTTCCTGCACGAATGCATTAAAGGAGTCCTTCCATCTCCATTAGATTTATTGATATCAATACCTATATTCATTAATCCTACTGCGACTTCTATATTGCCGTTCTCACATGCTATGTTAAAAGCATGATATTCAGATTCACCAATTGAGTTTATATTGTTCAAGGAATCAATCAGTAGATTTGAAATGTTATTATTTCCCATCATGACCGACTCAATAAGGGGCGAAGTAAATCTTTCATTAAGCTTAATATCTGCCCCATGATCTAATAGTTGTTTTACCACATGAAAATTTCCATTTCGACTGGCGGTTATAATCGCCGTATCACCGTCTGAATCAGTGTGATCTATATTAATATCATTTTGATCTAATAATGCGCCTATAGTCTTGGAGCAGTCATACTTGCTTGCTTCTATCAAACTTGTCGAGTACCCCATACTGAAAATATTAAAATTATTAGACATAGTTAGGATAATATTTTTAAGCTTCAATTCAACCTCATCTTTTTTATCAATTCGGTCATAATATTTAAACAAAACTTCCGCCATTATTAAGTAGTATTTCTTTTCGCCAAATAATATTAAATCATCCAAATTAATGTTGCGCAAAAATAGTTTATCACTAACAAAAGTTTTACTTTTTTTAAGAATATCGAGCACTTTTACGATGGCTACATATATGAATAATCTCAGTCGACTTTTAGGTGGGTAAAGTTCAGGGTCGAGGAATTTAGAGAGGGTGAACCAATCTTCTTTAACATCAGGGTCACATTGATCATCATTGGCTATATTTCTGGCAAGACGTTGAGTGAATTCAATAAATTTCCCAGACATTTCCACTGAATTTTCATATTTTGAGCCTGAATAATTTATTTCATGACAAAGCATATCAATAAATATTTTGCACAAATATTTGTTATTAGCATAGCACTCTCGAAAGAATAGCAAAAAGAAATTTTCACCAAGGATGTCTGGTTCAAAAGGTTTGAGCCAGTCTTTATTGTTAGATGTAATAATACGATTACACCTTTTTATAATAGCCTTGATATCTTTTGGGTTTATACCCTCTATATTTGACAAATATTGACTAATTGTTTCAAAACTTAACCCCCTCTGTATAGTGGCAGCCGCAATAATTGGACCTGCCAGTTTTTCACTAACTCCAGACTTCTCTTTATATTTCCACGGTAAACGCCTTTCATTATTTAAATAGAAATCAATAAGATCACGCCTTTTCCAATTACTTATATCATCCCCATCTCTTATAGCTTGACCGATCAAGATTGCAAAAAGTGGGTGGGCTGCTGCTGAATCACTAGCTTTATATAGTTCTGCCTTGTTATTTCTTTCATAGTCGTTGCCATATACCCCATGAAGAACATTCAGTGCATCAGCGATGGTTTCGCTTTCTTCAGGCTTGCCTGAAGCAATAGATATAATTCTTCGAAGAAGAGTAGGTTTATTATCAACCCTCTCAAGATATAGAGCTTGATGAAGAAAGCTCTTTCGATCTTCATAAGCTCTTCTATCGGGCATGAGTGCTTTTAAGTCTAAATCATGTCTTAAATCTAATGTTATTTCAGGATAGACATGGTCAATCAGGATCAAACGAATTTTATGTTGTGTACATTGCTCTGCCTTTTCAGCAATAAGTTCAATAGCTTTGTCAAAGCGGTAGATATAGTCAATTATAATCAGGGTATTGCATGTCGGCTCCCATTTTATTAGCTCACCAGTATCAGCTGTTGTCAAAAGTCCAGCATGCCAGTTTTCAAAATCTCTATTGACATGTTTGTGCAGCCATTGTGTTACCAATCGTGTTTTACCGCTGCCAGAAGAACCGATGACTGGTAATATAAAAAACTCTCTTTTATCACTTAGAAATGTATCAAGTAGCTTGAGCTGTTTATTCCTACCCAGCAAAGGAATGGAATAGTGGTCATAGGGATCAAGATTTATTTTTATGTCATTAGATGAAACCTCTTCCTTCTTTTTAGCATAACGAGGCTCCTTTAAAAAAATGTGGGGAGATTTAACAATGGAATTTTTATTAACTTGCTCTATTGATTGTTGAGCGATGTAATGCCTAATATCTCCGATGATTTCTTTTAAATCTAATACAGAATATTCAGCCTTTTCAGGATCGAATTTTTTGTTTTTGACACTGATGTTGAATCGAATAATTGGCCAACTATTCTTTTCACAGTATTCCAAAAATTCTACGACGCAATGAATTAGTAATTTACTCGTATTAAATTTGTGATTTTTAAATTCTGTTAAGCAGATAAAGACATTTTTTGACCTTTTAGTGGCAATGGAGTTCTCAAATGGAAGTTTTTGAATGTTTTTAATGCCGTGATTAAAGCCTTTCTTCTTAAGGATGTTGTCTAGGTTTTCTTGATCCTTAGAGTTAGATCCTCTAATTTCTGTCACATAATTCAGAAGATGGTAGGCTATCCATTTTCCCTCCAAGTTTCCTACGCCATATATGTTAGTTACTGCGCGTAAACCTTTAGCTGTCATAGCTTCGCAGACCGCTTCCAACAAGTCATTGTCCGTTTGACGCATATCGATAGTTTTATTATTCATTATTCTAGTATTCCACAGTCTCCATTCCACCACTCTATTTTACATAGAATGTATGTACTGTATAGCTGTGAAGACAAACAATCGGGAGATTGGAGAGTTAATAGATAAAAAGAACTGAAAATTTACCAACGAGGTGGACTTGGTTTCCACGCATCCTCATCTGACATGTGTAAATCAATCCCATGCTCATCCTCATAGCGCTTAAGATCCCCATCCTTGTTGAGGGCATTAGCGATAATCTTACTAAGATATTCGAAAGCCTCCGAACGGCTCAGATCTTTACTATTCATTATTAAATGAATTCTATCATTTATGTAATCAACATACCCCTCACTAGCTTTTATTGAGAAACATTTGAGTAGCGTATCATCTTCCTTACTCATTCCTGAAATTTACTTTCTATGTTGTTAATACTTCTGCTTAATAATTAATACCTTAAATTGGATTGTTACGTCAAATTTTATTATTTTACGCATATTTTTCAGTTGCTTAGTGATGATTTCTCAAACCTTCGAATCTCCTGAATGAATCTGAACAATTCTCAATAGCTTTCTGAACTAATATATTGGTTTACTGGCTTTGCCTTGAGACGGAACGCCAAGGTAAACAATTAAGCGCTAAATAAAACAGAGCTCTGTTCTTATTCTAGGAGTAAGAACTATGAAAAAACAATTTAAGAACTGCTCGGCAACAAGGTTACTTTCAATCTTACTGTTTGCAGATGTCAGTATTGGAGCTGGTATATCAGTATACCAAGGTGAAGTCTTGTGGGCGTTAAGCTTCATTGGCGCACTGATTTCGGGTGTTATCGCCCTGACGGCAGTCATGAATTCAGACGATGATGATAACCAAAACCACAACGAAAGCTAAGGAGGTAAAGTGATGCGAATTCGAAATACCAGAACGAACATCACCGCCTCTCAGGCGGTGATATCTAAATCAAAGTACTATCGGGTTTTACCTGATTATTATTACAAAGAGCCTGAAAATTACGTGACTTTCTGGCTGGCATTAATTCACTTTGCCCGCTCCAGCCGAACTTTACCTGATGACTTAACCAAGTGTATGTCAGAGGTTTTCTATGCAGGTAAAATTAACTGCCTGTTCATCGGACACTGGCACCAAATTGCGCCAAACGATGATGGAAGGTCGATTAGAAATATGCTCAAAGCAGATGTTTGTGGGCAACAGCCGAAACTTAAATCACGAAATTATGACTTGTTACGTTACACCTGCATTTGTTTACAGCATCAAAACGAAACGTACAGACAATATGTTGCGAACTGGTGTCAACATCAGGAGTTATGTCTTGGAGAAGAAGAGCGCGATTTATTTTAAAGAGGAGGTTTAATAAAGAAGGGGCTGAAAGAAATTTTAGCCTTTTTTTGTTTGTTTAATGACTGCTTTGAGTAAAAAAGATGGCTCAAACAAAATTGAATGCTGGCTTTTATTTTTACCTGTATTTAAAAGTGTACACCTCCACCTTTATTCGCTTTAATATGAATAGGCTTTAAATAAGTAACGCCATCAACACCATTGGAAACTTCACCAACATAAAAATTCACCACTAATCAAGCAAGTTCAAATAGCTGGATAAAACTGGACAAAACATCTAAAGTGTTGACTACATTTGTCAACACAGAAACAAAAAACCATGAATCAAACTAATTCAGGGTCAAAAATCATCCAAGCGCTTGAAAATGGACTAAAGGAGATCCAAAAAAACCATAAAGATGTCCCCAATGCAGTCGTAAATATTGAGGTCTACAGTAAATCTTTGGGCTTATTCGGAACATCCTCATGGGCGTCGTCAAATAATATGGTAGCTTTGCCTTCAATATCAATTTGTCATGACTCACTTTCATTTTCGGCAAAGGATATCTTCGGCGTTCTTATCCACGAAGCCGCCCATGGCATATGCAACAAAAGGGGGATTGACGACACATCCCGACAAGGTCGATACCACAATCAAAAATTTGCAACAGTTGCAAAAGAAATTGGTTTAGATGTGAGTCAAAGGTGTGAAAAGACTGGCTATGGCGTCACTACAATATCCGAAGAGAGTACTCATTTATATAGAAAAGCTATTGAGGAACTAAGTCGCCAGCTAAAAGTAACTCCTCGACAAATAATTAAACAGCCATCGGTGCTTACGCCCTTTCGAAGAATACGTCTTTACTGCAATTGCAGCCCTCCGCGTATGTTGCAGCTTAAAAACTCGTTTTACCAAGAAGCTTCACTTATTTGTGGAGCCTGTGAAAGTACTTTCGAGCCCAAAAGAACTAAAGAGCTAACTAATGTCATACTAGAGAATAAAAGAAGTGGCTGAAAGAAATTTCAGCCACTTCTTTTATTTGTTTAATGACTGCTTTGAGTAAAAAAAGACGGCTCAAATAAAATGGAATGCTGGCTTTTATTCTCACGGCTATTTAGAAGTGATTGTACGCCCTTTCCCTTATTGCCTTTATTTGCTTTAATGTGAAAAGTTCTCGAATAAGTAACGCCATCAATACTTAAACGAATTTCCCCTTTAGCCCCACTGGTAACCTTGCCACGATAAAAATTAACAACCAGTTTCATCACCCGTAAATCTAATGGCACTTTAAAGGCAATCGTTTCAAAACCATTACTGCCACTGGGTGAATACAGATAGTCTTTATAATATATTCCCTGTGGGGTATCTGTTTTTCCAAAATATAAAACAGGGGCATTAGGATAAGACATTGCGTATAAATCCAAATCACAGTCTTTGCACTGCCATGTGATGCCCACTTCCACATTGTTGGCATATTTTAAGGTTTCAGGCGACAAAGCATTGATACTGACAGGGCGTTGATGAATCGATTTAGTCATCACATCAATCGGAAGGCGCACCATCTCCATTTTATCATCATCAGGATTAAGGCGATAAGAGTGGGTTGGAGCCACAGCATGATTGTTTGCCCGTGATAAGACGGTTAACAAATCACTCGAAAAGCTCACCAACTTACCACCTGTGCGCTCCATATAAAGCGTCCAGAAACGCTCAACAGCCGCTCCATGACGGTCATTGATAAATTTATCTTTACTGCCATAAAACCAATGCAGGCGCATAGCAAAGAGTAATTTTTTATTCCCCACTAAACCATAAGGCGTTTGAGTTCGTTGATTGAGGATATGACCATCCGATGGAAATTGTCCATCAGTCATTGAAAAAGCGGCATCAACTTTATCCGTGTAGTGAGGTGAGCCAAATAACATCACCTCGATATTGGATGAGCTTTTGTTATTGGCAATGCTACGCAAAAGCTGCGGCAATCGAATAGCTCCCGATGGCATAGTTTTAGCCATTACCACAGTGTCAGTTTTTGCAAATTGCACCAGTTGACTAATGGCCTGACGGTTGACTGCAATCTTCGCTTTTGGACTGTTATAAGCGGGGTTATCAGGAATATTTACCCGACCAAGAGTCTCCAGCGTATAACCATCAATAAACCAAACACTATCTTTGGCTTTAAGGTGAGACACCAACTTAACAACTTCACTCACTTGAATCTTTTTATCGGCAGTCGAACTATAAGGTGATAAAGCGACCACATATTCTTTTGCAACAATATAGCTTGAACTAAAAGCCAGTGCAGCACTTAGTATGAGTTTTACAAATGGGGCATAAATATTCATTCTTTTTTTCCTCTTTAATTAGTCACCAAAATTGGCATTGTTTGCTGAGTTAAAACGGATTTGTAAATCAATAAACTCAACCGACTTTTCGTTAATATGAACTTGTCGTTTTGCGTTAAGGGCACTTAAACAGGCGTACTTTTCATTACTTAGTGCACATAACTTTGCGTGTTGAGCGCGGTGAATTTTTAAGGCTTTTTCAACCTCGATATATTCGGGATTGAGCATGTTGGTCTCGGGTGCATAACGAAGGTAAATATCTTCAGCGGCCAAGAACAAAGCTGATGCAGCAAAAATCTCAACGGCAAGCTGGCTCCAAACCAACAAATTGCCGGTATTGCTAGTCTCGCCAAATATGTCCGTGTCCATGTCACCTGAAATACCGCTAAAGTTCATCGCAAATAATACTGTCCATGCCATTAACAAAAATAAAGTCACCACGTAAATCATTAATGAATAACGCCTGCGCCAAAGGTCGCTATCGATGAATTGAGTAACAAATTTTATGGCGGTAGCCGCAATCGGCATGATGAAAGACAAGCTGACAGCCAACCATGGACTTTCAATAAATGCGGGCGTACCAGAAGACATTAGATTGGCATAGACATTGGATGCGCCCATTATCATTGCAGGAATAAGCATTACCGTAGTCAGGACAAATAATATTTGATCTTTGAGTTTCCAGTCTTTGGGTGGAATACAGGCGAGATTACTCTCGCTTAAACTCGGAGCACATTTGATATGGCGTTTAGTGGCATTAAGCGTGTTTTCTAAATGATTAACTACGCTGGAAGATGCCACAAACTGCTCGTCTAATGCATTGACTTCGCGTTGGATTTTTTCACGTTCACTATGCGCCACATCAAATTCAAGCGCGGCTTGTTCCCCCACCACATCCAATGCAGCTTTGGGATCGGGATAACGTAATAGCTTGTGTGCAAATGAGAGTTTTTTGTTTTTCTGCCCTTTGTTAGTAGATGGATTTACAAGCCCTAATCGCGACACCATCATATTTTTTTTCTGTTTCATTGGATACTCCCTTCATGTGTATTTGTGATGAACCAACTTTACGACACGAATGAATCGCCACTGGGAAACTTGATATAAAAAAACTGATATTTGTTTGAGACAAATAACTAAAACAGCTGATGAAATAAATCTCAGTTACTTGAGTTTCCCGAAACACAACCGCCCTTCTCTTACCATATTTCCCCACGATAAATTGATGGAGAGTGTAATGAGCGCACAGCAAATATTTCTTTATCCCGCTTTGATTATTTACGAATTTTTATTGTCATTGTTTGGGGTTCACAGTCTGAGTTATGGCATTGACTTACTCAGTCAGATTGCCATCGCCATTTTATTCTGGGTGAAAGTATTTAAAATATTAGCGGCGATCATTCGCCGCATCACGGGTTTTGAGGCGGTGCAATAAATGACGACTAAAATTGATTTTTCAGATACTAATTTATTAAACCCTAATTTACTAAATGCGGATTTATTAGATTATCGTGATGAGGTTATTGGGTTTACTCAAAACCAACTTCAAACATTAGAGCCATTATTAAAAGAGGTTATTGAGTGGGTGTTACAACTCCCCCCTGAAAATATCATCTTCCTCATTGTGCATTATGGCTTGCCAACTGTCGCAGCCCTTTTTCTAGGGCGCACTATTGCGACAATCACTCTTCGCACATTGGGACTTTCACACCCTTCCCATTACCGTTTTTGGCCTCGTTTGCCATGGCGCATGGTTTATAAAAGCTGGTCGGCACTCTCTGCGTGGATTGAACAAGTATTCAAACATGGCAAACAAGCCACGGGCGGTTTTGCCAGTGCTTTAACCACTCTCACTTTGATGTACAAGCCGCAAACTATTTTCCTAGGACGAGCCTATGCGTGGGGGTTAGGATTGCTCCAACCAATTGGGGTAAAGGTTACTCGTCACATATTTTGCTATGCCATGACAGGAGGCGGTAAAACTACGTGGCTGATTACCATGCTGTCCTGTTGGCGCGGCAGCGCATGGCTAATCGATCCAAAGGGGCAAGTTACCGAAGCTTTACGGCGTAACAATAAACGTCAATGGGTAGTCTTTTCGCCTTATGAGCCTGAAACAACCGATTTTTTTAATCCGTTTGATGACATTAAAGCCGCGATAATACGCGAGGGACACGGTGCGGATGTCAAATGGGCAGTGCGCGTTGCCCAAGCCTTAATCATCACTCCCACAGGTTCAAAGCAACCCTATTTCACTGATACCTCAAGGGCATTTGTGGTGGGACTTATTCTTCACATCCTGACATTCCACGAAGAGAAAGATCATCATTTGGGTTATATGAGAGAGCTGATTATTCACGGCTATCGAGTACTGGATGACAACGGAAAACTGGATACCACACCTGAGGAAAGCCGTGAACTGCTCTACAAACTAATGCGTGAAAATCCAGCTTGCGGCGGCGCGATTGCTGGCGGTGTCGCCGTATTTGCGAGCGCAAGTGGAGAAACTTCGGGCAATCTATTATCAACGTTGCAGGAACAAACAAAATGGCTTGACCTACCATCGGTCGCCTACATGCACAGCAAAACCACGCGACCTCTCAGTGATGCAAAAACCTGTGATGATGTGGTGTTTAGCTATGTTGCACCCGTGTTATCTATTCGGGAAGAATTGGTGCCTTCAATACGGTTATTCACCAACTTAACCGCTTACACTTTCGAGAGTGTTAAAAAGAAAAAAGGTCAATGCCTGACCATCGTTGATGAGCTTCAAGCGCAAGGTTATAACGCCACCATCGAGGTCATTTTGCCCGTTGGACGAAGTTATGGTCAGACGTTTGTGGGTATCGCTCAAGACATTGAAGGTATGAAAAACACCTACCCAAAAACCTACAAAGCCTTTACAGGAAACGCCGATGTCGTCCTATGGATGGGTAGCAATCATCCCACCAATTTAGAATTTTTAAGCCAGACTATAGGCAAAAAATCCCATGTATCAAAAGACCGAAGAACTCGCAAAAAAACCTATCGTGATGTACCTGTGATTGATCCTGACCAAGCAGGTCGCCTGCTCGAACCTGATAGCGGCAATATCATTGTGACCCGCGCAGGAAAACGAGCATTACGCCTTAAAAACGATCCCTACTACAAGGCTCTCCCTGTCACAAAGTACGATGCTGATCCCGAACACGGCGATAGCTTTTTTCGATCAATTATTCGTTTTTTTCTGAACAGAAAACCCAAAGGTGAAAAATAATGATCACCAAAAAGGAACTTGAAAAACTGCGAGTTTCCCATTCAAGACTCAACAAAGAGTTACATTACACCATCGGCGGAACGATTGAAAAGCAAGTACATTCAGCGTTAGAAGCCGAGCGTATAAATAAATTAAAACAGGGAGAATACAAACTTCAAAAAGCTTTAGAGAAAATGCGACATGAGCAAGTATTTTCAAGCCGCAAGGGACTGGCAAAAGCGCACTTTAACCATAAACAAAACCAAACGCAGGAGGTATAACCATAGCAAATAAAAAAACACAGCCCCTTAGGGCTGTGAACAACCAGAGGTTGAAAACTTAACTAAATCTTTACAACCTTAAGTTCATTATGGAAACAGAGCATCACTTAAATCAATTGGAGTAACACCATGAATAATGACGACAAAACAACACAAGAAAATACAAACAAACAACCGACCAAAGGCCGACAACCTGATTTTATCGCCAAAACTCCAACGAACGATAAAAATAATACACCTTGGACAAAAGTTGGGGCGGCTTGGAAAAATGATAAAGGCTATATCACCACAAAACTCACAGCAATACCAATTAACGGCGAGGTTATTCTTCAGCCACGGGAAGAGTTAGAGCGACTGCGTGAGCAAAAACAGAAAACAACGCCAACTCATCAACAAAAGCCTGAAACACAACCAGTTCATTAATCCATAGGAAGAAATTACTTACCCTCCCAAGCCCGTGCTAGGAAGCGCGATTGGGAATGTTAAAACGTTTAAACAAAAAGGAAACATCATGGATAACGACATTAATACATTTCAAGCATCCGCCAGAAAAGCAGCCCCTTTCATCATAGGGCAAAGCCAACAGATATTTACAATCTCACAAGTGATTGATGAGGGTAACGGCGTTCAGCATGAAATGAAAATCGGCAACCTATCAACAGGAGACTTGGGTTTGATAAGCGGTGAAACCCTGTACGGAAAATTAGTCGTCCGTCAGGAAAATAATACCCATAAAAATTTGAATAATCACTAATCATTTGACGAATTAAATCGAACTGGAGAGGAGGAAATATGCAGCGACAAAATAATATAAATGCCGACAAGCAAGCATCGCCTTACTCTATTCGTTTCACTATTGAAGAGCGCAAGCTCTTTGATGAAATGGCAAAACAAATGGATATGAAGAGGGCTGAGTTTCTTCGGCTTAAACTCTTTAGTGGAACCGTTCTGGCTAATGTTGCGCGGCGAACCAGTGATAAACAACAACCGAACACGAACTTAACTCAAATAATTAAATTATTTGAACAGACACATATCTCACATGACCTAAATCAAATGACTCGCTCTATCCATATGGGCACGTTTCAACTCAATCCAGATATATTTATGCAAATTGAAGCAATCTACACCTCCATAATGTGGATACAGAGAACCTTGCTTAAAGGACTTAATAAGCCGACAAATAAAAAACAAATTGCCCAAATACTGGCATTGTTTGGTCGCTCTAACTTATCAAACAATCTCAACCAAATCATTAATGCGATTGAATTAGGAGCTGTTGATTTACCTCTAGAAATCGTTTCAAAACTGAAAAAATCATATGCCACAGCAATATCAATACGCGGCACATTAATCAAACACACTGGGTTGAAAGAGGGCTAGATGATTATTAAAGCCTCAAAACGCGGTGGAGCGAAACAACTGGCGATCCACTTAATGAGTCCTGAAAACGACCATGTGGAAGTTTTGAGAACAGAAGGATTTATGGTCAACAAAGTTCCCGCAGCACTACATGAAATTTATGCTGTTAGTCGTGCTACCAAGTGCAAAAAATTTATGATGTCCATTAGCTTTAATCCGCCACAAGGCGTTGAAGTCACTCAAGAGTTAGTTGAAGAAACCGTCAAACGCTGTTTAAAAAAACTGAACCTTGAAGGGCAACCCTTTTGTCTGATTGCCCACGAAAAAGAAGGTCGCCGTCATTATCACTGTGTAGTATCACTGATTGACACTCACCATATGAAAGCCATTAAACAACCCTATTATAAGAAAAAGCTAAACAACTTTGCCAAAACATTATTTATTGAAAATAACTGGGACTTGCCAAAAGGCTTTATTGACAAAAATAATCGTGACCCGCGAAATTTTACGCTGGCTGAATGGCAGCAAGCCAAACGCCATAAATTGAACCCTAAATTAATCAAACAATCCTTACAGCAATGCTGGGCAATATCAGATTGTAAGACAAGCTTTACTCATGCACTGACAGAGCAAGGTTATTTTCTGGCACAAGGTGACAGGCGCGGCTATGTCGCTGTCGATTGGAATGGAGAGGTTTATTCCTTAACTCGCGCTTTGGGCGTTAAAACCAAAGAATTAAAAGCCCGTATTGGCGATAACAAAACGCTTCCAACAATTGAAACAATCAATTTAAAAATAGCTGATGAAGGGCAAACACTGCACAAACGATATGTACGTGAACTAACGCTTAAACATCAGATAGAAACTCAACCATTTATTCAACAAAAATCAACCATGATTAAATCGCAGCGTAGGGAACGAAGTTTACTCAAAACTTTTCATGAGCAACGTCACATTAAAGACACTCAAAATCGTCAAACAAAAATCCGTAAGGGTTTAAGAGGGCTATGGGATTTCATTACAGGCTCATCAAAAATACAACATCAGCACAATGAAGTCGAGGCACAGCAAAGTGCCTTACGCGACAAAAAAGAAAGGGGAATCATGATTAATCAACACATCAATCAACGTCAGAAATTACAAACGCAACACAGCACAATGTTGGAGCGTCACCAGTTGGAAAAAATGAAACTACAATCGAATTTTGTTCAACATTTAGAGGGCTACAAACAGACCATCGACATCAGCTCTGAATTTAACTCAGCCGCCAAACCAGATATTGAAAAACCATCTCCCACCATTTCACCCAATTTAAGTTTATAGAGGAAATAAGAATTACCGATGCCATTAGACTTTGAAAAATACCGACATCATGTCGATAATTTTGACCTGACGCAAGCGCAGCAGGATGAAGTGATGGCGACGGTATGGCGTATGATGGCATCCTCTGTCGATCAAGCTTTTGGCACTCATCCAGTGCAGCAATGTCGTGGAAAAAACAAAACAAATAGTTTACAGAGTCAAAGCCATGGAGTAGATTCAAAGCATCCAACCGTCAAAGAAAAATTTAAACAATCCTCACAAGCTGACAAGGAGTGAAAATATTACCATGACATCTAAAAAAACTCCTTCAAAAGCGGTTATTTATTGTCGCGTTAGCTCATTAAAACAGGTTAAGGAAGGTCACGGTTTAGAATCGCAAGAATCTCGTTGCAGAGAATTTGCCAAGCATAAAAATTATCAAGTTATCGAAGTCTTTTATGATGAAGGCATTTCTGGCTCACTCATAGAACGTCCCAGTATGCAAAAAATGTTGTCTTTTCTAGAGCAACAACCTGAACCCTGTATCGTTTTAATTGACGATATCAGTCGATTGGCACGCGGACTCGAAGCGCACATTCAGCTACGGACAACCATTAGCTCTGCTGGTGGCCTTCTGGAATCCCCTAGCATTGAATTTGGTGATGACTCTGACTCTCGGTTAGTTGAAAATTTACTCGCCAGTGTTTCTCAGCACAGTCGTCAGAAAAACACCGAACAAGTTATTAATAGAATGAGAGCACGTGCATTAAATGGCTACTGGATTTCAAATCCAAGTACAGGCTATCGTTTTGAAATGATAGATGGTCATGGCAAACTGCTGGTGCGCGATGAGCCTGTTGCCTCTATCGTGCAAGAAGCATTAGAAGGTTTTGCCAGCGGTCGTTTTGAGTCGCAATCAGAAGTGAAGTGTTTTCTAGAGGCTCAGGCTGGTTTTCCTAAAAATAGAAATGGTGAAGTTCATTACCAGCGAGTATCTGATTTACTTAGCCGGGTACTTTATGCTGGATATATTAAATTACCGACATGGGGTATTCACCTGCAACCTGCCAAGCATGAGCCGCTGATAAGTTATGATACTTTTTTACGTATCCAAAAACGCCTAAATAGCCACGCTAAAGCCCCTGCTCGAAAAGATATCAATGATGACTTCCCATTACGCGGATTCGTCACCTGTGGCTGCTGTAACAAGCCAATGACCTCTTGCTGGTCACAATCAAGTACCAAGAAGAAATATGCTTACTATCTGTGCGCTCAAAAGGGTTGTGAACTAAAAGGTAAATCTATCCCAAGAAATAAAGTTGAAGATGAATTTGAGCAGTTACTACAAGATGTCATACCCTCACAGAATTTATTTTATCTAGCCGTCGATATGTTCCGTGATTTATGGAAGCATCGCCAGACAAGATTTGAAGCCAATGGAGTTGCTTTTGAGAAAGAAAAATCCACGACCACGCTTAAGATTGAAAAGCTAGTCAATCGAATTCTTGACTCTAATAGCCCCACCCTTATCGAAACATACGAAAAAGCTATCCAAAATTTGGAGAGCAATAAAGCTCGACTCAGCGAAAAAATGCACAACAATGAACAAAAGCTACCTGACTTCGACAAAACCTTTCGAACGGCTATGAAATTTCTGTCAAACCCCCACAAACTGTGGCTTTCAGAGAGCATGGAGGACAAGCGTACCGCCCTGAAACTGGTTTTTGCAGGTAAATTACAGTATGACCGAAATGAGGGGTTTCGAACGCCCTCAATGTCGCTCCCCTTCTTGGTTACAGGGGATATTGAGGGTGGTCGGTATGAAATGGTGGGCCCTCCCCGATTTGAACGGGGGACCTGCCGATTATGAGTCGGATGCTCTAACCAACTGAGCTAAGGGCCCTTTATAGGAAATATCGACTTAGAAAGTGAAATCTCTAAGCGGAACGAGAGTTTACGGAAAAACAGACGTTCAATCAACCCAAAATCACCTAAAATATGCCACCAAGAAGAATATTTGATACCGCATAGGAAATTTAGAAAATCAATCTATTAAATTCGTCTAAACTTAAGGGTAAGGTTGGTAAATAATATTTAAATAATCGATGACAGAAGCTGGCAATTTAATATCGAATTTAATTGGTGAATATAAAGATAAGCCGCTGCTTCCGCTTGAACTTCCACTTATCATTGAACAGCTTAATGCGGAAAATAGCTCCGTTCTAGATTTTAAAAATCATTATTATCGGGATCCTTTACTATGTAGTTATCTTGTTGATCTAGCTTGGCATAAGACTAAAAACAAAGACAACCATCCAATTGCTGCCGACCACGCAATGAGTACCTTGGGTATTCAGGATGCTAAAGCATATTTGGATAAGGTTTCTCTTGGTAAGCAACCGGAGCTGACAGACGAAGTGAAATTTATCATGTCGAGTAGTCTATTAGCCGCTGAACTTGCTAAAAACCTAAGCGGTAACGTGCAAAAATCAAATGCTTTGTTTTGGGCAAGTATGACACATCAATTTCCTGATCTCCTTTTATGGTACTTGAAGCCCAAAGCCATGTGGCGAATTCAATATCGTCAGATCAAATTATCAAAAAAACTCCCCATCTTTGAACAAGCAAAGCTTGGATTTGAGCTTAATCAATGGCGACAAGCGGTTAGTCAAGAATGGCATATGAGCGAGCTGAATCAAATAACCTATACCAAGACTCAACCGGAAAAACGAAGGCAATTAATTGAATACTTTAAAACGGGTTATAGTGATAAAACCGAATGTCTAAAACAATGGCATCACACTGATAGTTGGTTGGTCTTAACCAGTAATTGGCTTGCGCGCTCAATATTAAATCCCTGGCTAGTGAATAGTTATCGACATTATTACCAAATAGCACAAAGAGCTTTTGGGTTACCGGATAAAAAAATGTCTTGCGCGATTGCCGAATCACTTCGCACAACCAGTGAATATTTGAAAGGCAGTGAGCTACTCGTACCAGCAGTTAGTTTTCTAAATCTTAAATCTAAAACTCACTATCCAGATTGGCTAAATGCTGCACCTAAAGTACCTGTAAAAAGGGATTCAAAATATATCAAACAAGCAAGCCAACTCAAGCTGTCAGCCGAAAAACTAGCCGTTCAGACTTTCTTGAATCAACTAAAAGAAAACCCAAGCGCTCTTTCGAATCCCAATAAGCTATTTCACAATATGTTAGACATTTGCACTAAAAAGCTCGGTTTTTCTCGCGCTAGCTTGCTGGTCGTTGATTGGAAAAATAAAGAAGTAACCACCAACATGTTCTCTCACCAAGAAAATAAAGATAAGATAAAACCTTGCTTTAATTTTCGTCAACCTACACCACTAACCAAATTTTTAGTTGAGCAAGGTTTTCTTTTTTTCGAAAGCCGTAAACATGCAAAAATTTGGAACAAATTACCACAAGAAATCATTCAACAGAATGTGAAAAATTTTATTTTATTTTCGTTTAAACCTAAGGATAAGGTTAATTGGCTAGTTTATTTGGATAGACAAAATGAAAAACCTCCATCACCTGAAGAAGTTCAAATAACCAAGGTTTTGCTTAAAACGATTAATAATCTATTTGCTAAAAAATGGTAAACTCTCAATTAAACATTTAATTGTTCATGTTGTAAATCATGACCACTTTTACGTTTAACTAATTTTCTGAAATCCTCTAAAATCATATACATGGCCGGAATTAAGAATAATGTTATTACCGTTGCAAACATAATCCCAAAACCAATTGAAATTGCCATTGGAATAACAAATTGCGCTTGTAAACTGGTTTCAAAGTAAATAGGTAATACACCAAAAAAAGTAGTTAACGATGTCAGTAAAATCGCTCTAAACCGCCTTGTTCCCGAATGAACTACGGCATCAACCAATTTTACTCCTGCAGCTCGCTGTTTATTAATAAAATCAACCATAATCAAGCTATCATTGACCACCACGCCGGTTAAGGCAATGATGCCGTACATAGATAACATATTAAGTGATTTAGCCAATAGGAAGTGGCCAATAATCGCACCTATCATGCCAAAAGGAATAACTGCCATAATGACTAAAGGCTGTCCGTAGGAACGAGTAGGGATAGCAATTAAGCAATAAATCAATGCTAGAGCTGCCAAAAATGCCCACATTAATTGACTTAAAAAGTCCTGCTGATCTTTGCTAGCACCTTCGATACCGTATTTTACACTGGGATAATGAGCTAGGATTTCAGGAATAATTTTATTATTAACTTCTTCAATTATTTTTCGCGATTCAACTTTGGCAGGATCGATATCCGCTGAAATAGTAATTGATCGCTTTTGATTCACTCGAGTAATACTCGAGAAACCTGTACCAATTTTAACTTCAGCTACCTGATAAAAAGGGATTTCATCACCGGATGGTGTTCTAATCCACATATTTTCTAAATCAGAAACTGAACGCCTTTCCGCTTCAGGATAACGGACCATCACTTTTAATTCGTCTCGCCCTCGCTGAATACGCTGTGCTTCCTCTCCATAAAATGCTTGCCTAACTTGACGCCCCAAACTGGTCAAGGTTAATCCGAGAATTTCGGCTTCCGGTTTAATATCTAATTGAATTTCTTGAGAGCCACTACTAAACGAGTTTCGGATATCAAAAACACCATCAAACTCTGCTAATTTTTGCTCAAGTTCTTTTGATGCAAAATCTAACTCAGTATCGTTAGCCCCAACAAATTGGAATTCTAACGCCGCACCACCCCCTGCATTGGTTCCTGCAAAAAAACGTATATCTTTTACACCGGCAATCTCTCCAACATGTTCTCGCCACATTTTTTCAACATCAAACGCACTCACTTCTCTTTCTTCAGGCTTGGTCAATTCCATTAAAAATCCACCGCCAGTATCACCGTTGGTAAACTGCATCGTATGCAAAACAATACTGTTACCATTTTCTTGAATATTCTCTTCAGCAATTTGATTAGCCGCTTTGGCTATTTGATCTAAAGCAGCATTTCGTTCACTCACTGGTGAACCATCAATCATCGTTAAATTACCCTGAATAAAATCACTAGGAATATTTGGAAACACTTCAACCTTAACCAAACTAGAACTAATTAAACCAAAAGAAACAAATAAAATAGCGAAAAATACTGCCATCGTATTATATTTATTGTGAATTGCTTTAGTCACCAAAGGACGATATTTATTCTGAATAAAATCTTCTAGTTTATCTTTAAAATTTGCTTGAAACTTTTCTAAGATATTCGCTGTTTTTGGATCATAAGGAGTATATTTTATATGCGCTAAATGCGCTGGCAAAATCCACTTGGACTCAATTAAGGAAAAAACTAAACAAGCGCTCACTACTATCGCAATCGCTCTAAAAAACGCCGCAAAGCTAGCATCGATCATAAGCAAAGGCGTAAACGCTGCTATAGTCGTTAATACCCCAAAGGTCGCAGGCACGGAAACTCGATGAGTACCACGGATCACATTATCAGTAGTATGGCCGTGTTGACTGATTTCAGAATAAATACTTTCGCCAATAACAATTGCATCATCTACCACTATCCCCAGCACCATGATAAATGCAAACAAACTCAATAGATTAATTGAAACTGACCATTCGCCTAAATTGGGCATCACAATAAATGCACCAAGAAAACAAACTGGAATTCCCATCATTACCCAAAAAGCAATTCGAATTCTTAAAAATAATGTCAGTACTAAAAATACAAGAAAAGCACCAACAATCATGTTATCAATCATCATATCTAAACGAGCATTAAGATAATAAGAAGAATCGCCCCAAACACTAAGTTTAACGCCTTCAGGCAAACTTTCTGATTTTTTTTCAACATATTGCCTTACAGTGTCGGCAATTTCTAAATCATTTTGATCGCCTGTAGACTTAACTCGGATACTAGAGGTTGGCTCTCCATTAAATCGAGCGAAATCGTCCCCCTCAACAAAACCATCAATAATATTAGCGACATCGCCTAATAATAATCGAGTACCATCAGTATTGGTTCTTAAAACTAAGTTAGCAAATTCATGACCGGTGTAAGCCTGCCCCTTTGTTCTCAATAAAATATCGCCACCGTCAGTTTTGATCGAACCGCCAGGAAGATCAATCGAGGAATTTCTTACCGCATTTGCAATTTGTTCAAAGGTTAATTTATATTTTTTTAATTGAAATTCAGATATTTCAATACTGATTTCATACTCCCGACTACCAACAATTTCAGCAATATTAACTTCGGGTAACGCCATCACTTCATCACGAATTTGTTGCGCTAAAAGTTGACGATTTTTACGATCCATATTGCCATAAACTGACATCCACAAAACATCACTTTGAAATTCCAGCTTGGATACAATTGGCTTTTCTGTTTGAGTGGGAAAGGTAGTAATTGCATCAACTTCTTGCTGTACTTCATCGAGTTTTTCAGACATTGAATAGCCTGATTGAAGTTCTAAATTAACACGGCCTAATCCTTCAAAAGCAAAAGACGTCATTCGTTTTATGCCTTCTACATTTTCAAGCGCATCTTCCACTTTTAAGATGACCGATTTTTCAACTTCTTCTGGCGCAGCGCCTAGGTGAGGGATCGATATCGAAATAGTATTAGTATTAAATTCAGGAAACATTTTTTTATTAATAGTGCTATAGGAAAACAGTCCCATTGCAAATATTCCGAACATCAATAAGTTTGCTGCTACCGGATTTCTAGCAAACCAAGCAATAATTCCAGTAATTTTTTCTTGAGCCATTACAGGTCACCTTTCTCTTTTACCGAAGGCTTCTTTTCTAGATTAGGTTCGCTTTCTTGGTTGGACTCGTTTTCTTGATTGTTTTCCTTATTTTGAGTCTCATCTTCAGATGGTGGTTGGCCTTTTCCTGCCATACGAGTCTGGTTTTCAGTGTGACCATCAGCTTCTATCGGTTTTATCACTTCCGTACCTACAGGCTCAGGATCACCTTTTAGCCGTAAACTCATTCCTCCAATCGCCGTGGCGAGCTTAGTTAACACAATATGCGAGCCTTCTTGCAAACCATCAGTGATATAAATGTATTTGCTATCGCTTCTTAAAATATCTATTTCTGCAATATCTAGTTTACGATCATCACCCACCAAGTAAACTTTATTGGCTCCTCTAAGTGCTTTACGAGGAATAGCGATTATATTTGAGTTTTCTATACCTATGATTTTTGCGCTAACGAAAGTTCCTATTGGTAAAACCTCTGTTAGGGGATCATTTGATACTAGTCCATAAGGATCGTCGACTTGAGCAATCACATAGTTAACTCGACTTGTTTCATCCACAACACCCTCTGAACGCGTGATAAATGTAGACCAACGTTGTATCTTTCCGGCTTGAATACTGGTTAACTCAACTTGACTACCTCTTTGATTAGCCTTACCCATCGTGGGAATATCAAGATATGCAATATCATGCTCCTTTATAGGTAAACGAACTTCAGCATAATCAACCGCAAAAGTGGTTGCTAACTGTGAACCTGTACTGACATATTGGCCAACATCCACCATTTTAGCTTTCAACATGGCATCATAAGGTGCAATAATTTTTGTTCGGTCTAATTTGATTTGTGCACTTTTCACGTCGGCTTCTGCTGCTTTAACGTCCGCTTTCGCTTGTTGAAGTTGTGGTTTTCTAAGCGCTAAGATCGGGGCATTTTTTATGTTACGCCCGGTAAGCCCCCATTCTTTTTCCGCTTGTTCAGATCTCGCTTTTTCTTCGACTAACTTAGCTTTAGCACCATCTAATCGTGCTTGAGCCTGTAATAAGGCAACTTCATAACTAATAGGGTCAATTTCTAGAATTTGCTCGCCTTTATTAAAAAATCCACCAACAACAAATTTATCAGAAACGTTTTTTATCTGACCTGACACTTCAGAGACTAAGGTTGTTATTGTTCTAGGAGAAATACTGCCTTGAGATTCGATTTCAAATACAACGCTGCCACGTTTAACTTCTACAGCGTCAACCAAAGGCGCTTTTTTTATAATTTCATGCTTAGCTGGTTTTGGTGCCATAGAACTTAAAATCACAAAAATAATCCCTCCAAACAAGATGATTCCAATTGGGATAAGGATCTTTTTAGTTCGAGAGGTCTTTGAGTTAATAACTTTAGATGATTGTCTATCGGATGTTTTCATAAGCAAATACTTATTCCATTATCTTTGATACGAGTTATTCTTGATATTCACTAGAATTTGTCAACAAGAAAAGAAGCAAACACAGTAATAAATTTATGAGCTTTATTGTGAAAGAAGGACTAGCAAAAGTATCTTATTCAAATGTAACTAAAAGTATGGTGTGTTACATTTTATTTCTAATAGTCTCTAATCTTGGACTAGCTCAAAATTAGTCCCGCAATAAGGGCAACTTGCTCCTTTTTCACCCGATAGTTCAATAAAAACTCTTGGGTGCATATTCCAAGCGGGAGAATCTTTGGGTGGGCAACTGACCGGCAAATCATTCTTAGTAACTTTGATTGTATCTTGCTCTGAAGCCATTATTATTCCTTTTTATCAAATCAATTTGATTAAGCTCTTATTCTAGCCTGCATCGAAACACAAATAAACCTAAAACAGCTAACTTAATCAAAAGAATCACCATATTTATAGGCTTAAACAGCCTTTGGTTTTACCCACTCAAATCGCACCAAATTAAAACATTATTTTCTTATCGCACCAAAATAAAACTAATTTACCACTGCATCAGCCATTTTTACTGCAAATCAAGCTGGCACGTAAATTGAAGTATCTCAAGGAAAATCGAGTCGAGCCAAACCAATTAAAAGAAAAACTTAAATCACAAGGGTAGGAGAATTTATTATGTTCTGGTTAACAGCAATCATAAGACCATTCAAATTGAATGATGTGTATAACCGGTTAATGGATGAAGGTATCGGTGGAATGACCGTCACTGAAGTCAAAGGACATGGCAGTCAACGCTCGAATACTGAGATCTATCGTGGAAATGCTTATTCCAATGACTTTATTCCCAAAATAAAAATAGAAATCGCGGTCGGTGAAGATATCTTGGAAGGAGTAATAGAGAGCATTGTTGAGTCAGCTAAAACAGGTAAACCGGGAGACGGTAAGATTTTCGTCTCAAAAATTAAACAAGCCTATCGAATACGAACCAACGAAATCAATCTCGATGCCGTTTAATCGACGGTAACTAACATCTATAGAATGAGAAAAAAACAATGAATACTGAAGCTTTAATCAACCAACATAATTATATTTTTAATACTATCTTTTTATTATTTTCTGGAGCATTAGTAATGTGGATGGCGGCTGGATTTTCGATGCTAGAAGCAGGCCTCGTTCGCAGTAAAAATACCACCGAAATTCTTACTAAGAATATCCTTTTATATGCCTTAGCTTGTATCGTTTTCCAAATCATCGGGTTCGACATTATGTATCAACAAAATGAAACGGCTGGTTGGTTGCCAAGTTTTAGTTTTGGGATAGAAGCAACCGCCGAAGGGGCAACTCAGTCACGAGAAGTCGATTTTTTCTTTCAAGTGGTTTTCGTTGCCACGGCCATGTCAATTGTCTCCGGCGCAGTTGCTGAGAGAATGAAATTATCAGCATTTTTGATCTTTGCAATATTTATGACCGGTTTTATCTATCCAATTGGCGGCTACTGGACATGGGGCGCTGGTTTTTTAGGCGCCAGCCTTGAAGATGGTGGTATCGGGTTTAGCGACTTTGCAGGTTCTGGAATTGTTCATTTAGCTGGCGCGATGGCAGCATTATCAGGTGTCATTCTACTTGGACCTCGAAAAGGACGATATTCCAGTAAAGGTGTTAAAGCCATGCCCGGAGCGAACATGCCTCTGGTTGCTTTAGGAACATTTATTTTATGGATGGGTTGGCTCGGATTTAACGGCGGCTCCCAGCTTACCCTTAATTCAATAGATGACGCCAATGCTATTGGGAAAATATTTGTTAATACTAATGCCGCTGCCGCTGGAGGTGCACTAACAGCTTACCTATTAAGTACACTTATTTTTGGAAAAGCTGACCTTACTTTAATCGTTAATGGTGCATTAGCAGGATTAGTCACTATTACCGCAGCACCAGACTCTCCCTCTGCTACTTTAGCTGTTGTATTTGGATCAGCAGGAGCTTCTGTTGCTTTTTTTGCCATTAGAGGCTTTGACAAAATACGAATAGACGACCCTGTTGGTGCGATTTCAGTACATGGAGTCGCGGGAGCCTTAGGTGTGATGCTAGTACCTATCACTAAAGACGTCAGTTTTTTAACACAACTGATTGGAGTTCTAACGCTCTCTACTTGGGTATTTGTTAGTAGCTTTATCGTATGGCTTGTTATTAAAAAATTGTTTGGTGTTCGTATATCTGAGCAAGAAGAATACGATGGAGCGGATATTAGCGAATGCGGTATTGAAGCCTACCCAGAGTTTGTTGGCGGAAAAAACTAACCTTTTGTTCGGTTAACAATCGAAAAATCACTCAGCTAAAACACATCTTCTTTCTCTCTAAAAAATAGAGAGGGAGATCGATCACCCTAAAAATATTCAATAAAAGGAAAATAGAATGAACAGCAAGCTATTAATATCAGTAATTAGCATTACCTCTACTTTATTATCTAACCTCAGCTCGGGATAAGCATAACTAGAAATATTATTCATATTAATAAGTTATCATTAAACAAAGTACTTTTAACTAACAGAGCAGTGCCAATATTAGTGGCCAATGCAACTATTTTAGTGGTTATCAAGGCAAGTTTGTGCAGTAATAACTGGTTATTGGAAGCAAACTTAACGCTGAGAACCGCTAAAATAGTTGTGTTGGATACTTGTGCTTATCCCGAGTTGAGGTTATCTAACCATTTATCTGCGTCAGAATCTAAAACTAACGCTAGCCTCAACTTAGCTAGCCAATAGATTTTGAGGAAAATTATTTCTTTTAAGTTATCTTCATTAAGATAATTAAAGTTAGGTTAATTTATATAGCGAAGAACTTATCCCAAATACCTTTTACACCTTCTCTTTCATCGACAAACAAATTTTTATCCATCAATTTATCACCACTAACAATCACCATTTCATTCAAGTAATTACGGTACTTTCGGTAAGTTTCTATCAATACCGAGGCATCTTCTAAGCTTACTAATTTCAATGACTTAGCATATTTAAGAGCTTCTACCGTATTGCTTGATGGAAAATTATCTACCGATAATTTTTGCCCACTTGCACATCTTAAAATAAAATATTGAGCTAAAAATTCGATATCAACTAACCCACCTTGACATTGTTTTAAGTCAACTTTATCAGCGGATGTTTGATCTAATTCTTTGCGCATTTTATTTCGCATATCAACTACGTCTTTTTTTAGTTTTTTAAAATCACGAGTAGAGCTCAAAATACTATTTCGTACTTGTTCAAATTTTTTACAGAGTTTGACATCGCCAGCAATAGCTCTTGCTCTTACCAACGCCTGATGCTCCCAAGTCCAGGCACTTTCTTTTTGATATTCGTGAAAGGCATCAATATGGCTAACCAACAATCCGGAATTACCCGAAGGTCTCAGTCGCATATCAACTTCGTACAAAACGCCTAAGCTAGTTCGAGTGGAAAGAAAATGGATCATTTTTTGGGCAAGGCGAGTATAAAAACGATTAATACCGATCGGTCTCTTTCCATTAGTTTGAGAGTCAAGCGGCGCATCAAAAAGAAAAACAAGATCAAGATCTGAATTAAACCCCAATTCAAATCCACCTAACTTGCCATAACCGATCACTGAAAATCCAGTTTGGTTCTCTGCAATACTTTTTCCTTCAGGATGCCCATAGCGATTAACCATTGCATGCCAACAAAAATTGATTGCTGACTGAATAATAACTTGAGCAAGTTGAGTTAAATATCGGCTCACTTGAGAAATACTAAGCCGTTCCGACAACAATGCCGCTGCAACTCTTAATTCGTTTGTTTGCTTAAACCGCCTAATAGTATCTAAAATTTGTTCTTCATCATTTTCGTCAATCCGTAATAAATTTTGCTGTAGTTCACTTTTTAAATCGCCAGTTTGAAGCGGTTCATAAAGACTATTGGGGTAAAGCAGCTCGTCAAATAATATTGGGCTTTCTGAAAGGCGTTGAACAATCCAATCACTACGACTAACCAAATCAACCAAATGTCGTAGTAGCGGTAAGTTTTCACTCAAGAGTTCTAAATAAGCGGTTCGTTTTAATATCGCTTTTAAAATAGTTAACAAACGAGTCAAGGTGGTCGTTGGTTGCTCTAAGGTTAAACAAATAGCCAGTAGTTCAGGAAAAAATATCTTAAACCGTTTTGCGCCTTTAGCAGATAAATTAACCAACTGACTAGAGCTTCTAAATTTTTCTAAAATTTGAATAACTTCTTCTGCTAAACTTTCGTTTAAATTCGGCAGTTTTTTAATAAGTTCTTCTGCCGAGATATGTCCTTCCCATAAAGATAAATAAAAGTCATCATTTTGCAACTCGGAACTGGTTCGCTCTTCACCAAAAAGCGCATTAAAATGGTGGTTAGTATTTAACTGCAAAGAGGTTAGCGTTTCATAAAAAGCCTGCCAATCAACAAATCCCATTAATGAAGCGATAATATCCTGCACATCACCATCAACCGGCAACTCTTGAGTCTGTTTTTCATCAAGTTCTTGCAAACAATGCTCTAAGCGACGTAAAAATCGATAATTTTCAGCTAACTCAATACTG
>Ga0316204_10002076_pt1 | contig 47907 bp, 46 predicted proteins | sample 6monrhotite_MG_2_FD_205661 | JGI IMG/M metagenome (GOLD analysis project Ga0316204, IMG submission 205661) | Microbial mat bacterial communities from mineral coupon in-situ incubated in ocean water Damariscotta River, Maine, United States -... | ecosystem: Environmental > Aquatic > Marine >... | reverse complement strand
TTTGGCCGATTGCCCATCATCCAAAGACAGCATAAAGATCGCCGCTTTCTGCGGACCTGTTAAGCTTCGATAATCTTCGTTAACCGCTGCCATTTAAGCCTCAAATTAGGTTTAATTTTTTATGTTTACACAGTCATAAAGCAAACCCAGTTCACCTGTGGTGTTCGATATCGTCGCTAAACATCTATCGGCATTTTGTGCTGGGATAGCCACAGCGGTGGAAATGACATATTGGGTATCGTCCATACCGGGAACACGTTCTGAATTTAGCCGTACGATATTGGCATCAAATTGTTCAAAAACCTCACAAAGTCGGGCAATCAGACCGGGGCTATCTCCACCTGAAACCGTGATTGTGTGAGTGATTGTTTGGGACGCTGGGTAAGGTGAACTTAAATCAAATCGAGAAACTGATATTTCAGCATCTTTGATGACTTCTAAATCTTCTAGTTCGTTTTGTAATGTTTCTAAATCCATTTCTGTGGTGAATTCACAAATGACTGTAAATTCTGCACCGCCACCCAGGACAATGAATGCCGTATCCCCCAAATTTGCACCCAAATCAAACAATCTGGATGATACTGCAGAAACCAAACCAACGTGATCAGGCCCGACAATAGACACAAGAGCTGTAAGGGACATAAAGGCCATCCATAAATTAAAAAGATAAAATTAGCCACCAAGAGCATCGACAAGCATAACGGAAAGGGTATGCTTTACGGATTCCATTATAAAGGAATTTTGGTAAATGCGATTTGTTTTTCTATTCATTGTTACAATCAGCTTGTTTGGCGCAATGGCGCCTGCAAATGCTGAACAGTTACGCCCAAAACTTGATGACATTGTTGAACACTTTTTAAAGGTTGTTTTTGGCAAGGAATATAACTTTGCAACCTTGCCACCCATCATCAGTAAATGGACCGACAGCCCCGTAAATATTATATTACAAGGTCTCCCAAAACCCAAAATGGTTGAGGCCGCCAGCCGCCATTTGGGCATAATTTCAAAATTAACCAAGATTAAATTCCAGCAAGGGCAACCCCAAGATCTTGGCCCCAGCATTGATTTAATTTTTTTAAAACGTTCACAAATGGGGAAAATCAACGTCCCCGGCGTTGCCCCCAAATATATTCAAGGCTTGGCTGCTGACCCCACCATGGTGTGCTATTTTCTTTCGTGGCACCAACCGGATGAAAGAATTATCAAAGCCATTGTGGTTATAAACAATCAACTTGATCCCCGCAGAATTGGCAGTTGTTTGTTGGAAGAACTGACACAAGTCATGGGGCTTCCCAATGATGCGAAAGCCTATTGGAAAACACTTTTCAACCCAACCGATGTCTCGTTCCAACATTCACCGTGGGATATGTTGTATTTAAAAACCTTATATGACCCCCGCCTTATTCCCGGCATGACGGCGAAACAAGCACGTCCTGTCGTGCGCGAAATATTCAAAAAAGCTCTGGGCAAGTAAGCCAAAAAAAACAAAGATGATCATTTTTACTTGCTGTGCGACACGTCATAGGGGATTGTCCTGTTTAACGATAAAGTGATCTATTATTAAAAAGCACCAGAATTTATGACCAACAAAACAGAAAATGAATCCTCGCCACACAATTCCGGTCCGAAAAAAGGGATTTTAAACCGCCTAAGAGCCTATTTTATGGCAGGTATTTTAATCACCGCGCCCATTTCCATCACCATTTACTTGGCTTGGAACTTTATCACTTATGTCGATAGCAAAGTGACGCCTTTAATTCCGGCTAAATACAACCCGGAAAGTTATTTACCATACGGTATTCCGGGGCTGGGTGTTGTGGTCGTTGTGGTTGGACTGATCTTGATCGGGGCGTTGACAGCCGGTTTTTTGGGCCGATTTTTTCAAAAATTATGGGATACCTTGGTCGAAAATGTTCCTGTGGTGCGGGGTATATACAAAGCGTTAAAACAAGTTCTTGAAACCGTTTTGGCACAACAATCATCAGCATTTCGTGAAGCTGTTTTGGTTGAATACCCCCGTCGAGGAATGTGGGTGGTCGCATTTATAACCGGTAAAACCGAAGGGGAAATTCAAGCCATTACGGACGAAGAAGTAATCAACCTGTTTGTTCCAACCACCCCAAATTCAACTTCGGGTTTTTTGATTTTTGTTCCCAAACAAGACATTGTTAAATTGTCTATGAATGTAGAAGACGCCTTGAAAATGGTTATTTCAGGCGGTCTGGTCACACCACCGGACACGCGCAGTCAAATCCAAATAGAACAATCCCACATTCATTCGTCCGAATAAAAAATGCCAATATTAAGCCCTGAAAATTCCGTTTTCAAAGGCGCGCTAGCGCGTATTTTAAAGCGTCGCGCAAAAACCAACACCATATGCGTAAATGCAACGGTGTTGGGAACATCTGAATATTTAACACCATCATTGTGCAAGACCTTGCGGTTGCGGCCCGCGTGCATTCGGTGAATGATCGGACGACTGACTTTGATATTAATTTAATGTCAATTCCTGGAACTTGCGAAATCAAAGTTGGAATTTGGTCGGGATGAGCCTCACCAGAAATAATCCTATTTATCTTGCAAACGAGGAAATCAAACATTCAATTGTACCGTGTTCATAATCGGTTTGAAAGTTAGTAAAAATCATATTACCTTATTTTTTTTATGGGCTTATGTTTTTAATGAAGAATATTCTTATAGGTGCTTGAATGAACATACTTTTGGTTGAAGACAGCCGTACTGCAATTTTGTTAGTAGAAGGGCTTCTGTTAGAAGAACATGATGTTCGCGGGTTCCAATTCAATTTGACGGTCACTAAATCACTTGGGGAAGCCCAAGAGGCCCTGAAAGAAAAGCAATTTGACCTTATTTTGTTGGATCTTACATTACCGGATTCCGAAGGTCTGAATACAGTCGATGCCGTGGTGCAAGCCGCCCCAGACGTTGCTATTGTTGTTCTAACATCGCTCCAAGAAGAATCTCTTGGTCTAGAAGCCTTGAAAAAAGGGGCTCAAGATTTTCTGATCAAGGATGAAACCTATCGCAAAATTTTAATTAGGGCTGTGCGTTATGCCTATCAGCGCAAAAAAGCGGAGACGGAAATTCAGGAGGCTCGGGAATTAGCTGAATTTGCAACACGTTCAAAGTCTGATTTTATTGCCAACCTTAGCCATGAATTTCGCACACCCTTAAATGCTATTATTGGTTTTTCCGATATGATGATATCCAAGGTTCAAGGTGACCTTAACGATAAATATTGTGAATATGCCTCTGACATCAATAATTCAGGAAAATACTTAAACGGTTTGATCGGAACGGTTCTCGATCTTTCCAAGGTCGAGGCACGCCAGAACGAACTGAAAGAAGAAACCGTTGATTTATCTGATGCAATTACCTTGGCTATATCAAAAACAACTTTTTTAGCTGAAGGGAATTCAGTGAACGTACATTTCGAGGATATGGGTGATATTCCAAAAATTCATGGTGATGGCATCAAAATAAGGCAGGTCATCATCAACCTTTTAAGCAATGCCATTAAATTCAGCCCCCAAGGTGGCGATGTAATTGTGACGGTACTAAGCGATGATGACAGCAACATTATCTTTACGGTCAAAGACCATGGCATAGGTATTCCCATCAATGAAATCGAAGAAGTTTTAACGCCGTTTCATCGGTCTAAAATTTCCAAAGACCAACACATAGAAGGTACTGGGTTGGGGTTGCCGTTGGCTAAAAGCTTGATCGAGGCCCACCAAGGTAAACTTTGGTTGCACAGCATTGAAGGCAAAGGAACCGAAGTATCCTTTAAGGTGCCTTCAAAACGCATTGTGGTTTAAAATTACGCACCCTTCTAACCGTTGAATTTCTTTTGATATTTCAATTGATTTAAAAAACGGTGCCCCCAAATAATAAATAAGCAATAGACTTTTTTACTAACCTTTATTGGACTTGGTTAAACTAATATTTCGTTGCACAATAACTTTATCGGTCGTTCCAAGAGGGAGACTTGAATGCCAAACCGTATCAATCCAGAAGTAGCTTATAACCCAACGGAAAAGACGCTTGCGGAACAAATGCAAATCACTGAACGGGAAATTCAGTCCCGTATGGATTTGCTAAATTTTACACAAAAAGATGCTCAAACTTTAAAGGCCTTAGGCCCTAAGGTGGGAGAAAATCTTGAAACTATTGTTGAAGCTTTTTACGACAAGCAATTACAAACACGCGAAATCGCATTGGTGATTGGTGATGCAGAAACATTAGACCGGCTTCGCACGGCCATGCGCCGTTATATTCTTGAATTATTTGATGGATATTACGATTCCGAATATGTTAACAAACGTCTTCGCATTGGGAAAATTCACCAACGTATTGGCGTATCTCCCAAACTTTATGTCTCTGCTTTAACGTTGCTTGAAAAAACAATCATTGGTTTTTTGCTCGTTCACGACAAATCTGACTCTACAATTCGTTGTGGAGAATGTGAAGAACAGCGTTCCGCAGTCCATAAATTGATGATGTTTGATATGCAACTTGTGTTTGATACCTATATTTCAAGCCTCGTAAATGAAGTTGAGACCGCGAAATCAGAACTGGAAGAATATGCCGAAAGCCTAGAAAAAACGGTCGCCATTCGCACGCAGCAATTACAAGATATGGCAACCCAAGATTCTTTGACTGGTTTGTTTAATCAACGTGGGTTTTATGACCACTTACACCGCGAAATATCAGTTTCTGAACGTACAAAAACACCATTGACATTAATCTATTTTGACTTGAATAGATTTAAATTGATTAATGATACCAAAGGCCATACCGAAGGCGATACGCTTTTAACGCTGGTGGGGTTATCCGTTTCCAGCGCTATACGTGATGTTGATTTTGGCTGTCGTTACGGTGGAGATGAATTTTGCATTATCATGCCTCGGTCCAAACTTGAAAATGCAAAAATACTCGTACAACGCCTTGTTGATATTTTTGACAAAGGACAAACCCATGGCGTTACGTTCAGCGTAGGATTAGCCCAAACTGGCCCCGATACCTTTCTTCATTCAGATGAATTGATTAAAGTTGCAGACCAATTAATGTATAAAGCCAAGGCACGTTCAAAAGACAACCCAGGACATCATTGCGAACCAAATTTATGACACCAAACGGCATAAATAGTGTCTGTTCAACCGCTTCGTAAAAACTTGATCGCAACATCGCGTTCAAACAAATACAACAAAGTGCGTAAAGCTTGCCCGCGTTCGGTTTGCAGTTCTGGGTCGTTTTCCAAAACCATTTTCGCATCGTCACATGCCGTGGATAAAAGCTCTTGATGAAGCTCTATATCCGCCATACGAAATTCTGGTAATCCGCTTTGGCGAGTGCCCAAAACTTCACCAGCCCCACGCAGTTTCAAATCTTCTTCGGCGATGCGAAAGCCATCTTCGGTTTCTCGCATGATTTTCAAACGCTTTTGCGCGGCATCGCTTAAGGGGGGGTGATAAACCAACAAACAAGTTGATGCTTTGGTTCCGCGCCCAATCCGCCCCCGTAATTGATGCAATTGGGCTAAACCAAAACGTTCTGCGTGTTCTATGACCATGATCGTCGCTTGGGGAACGTCAACCCCAACCTCAATAACAGTCGTAGCGACTAAAATTGATATTTCCCCCGTTTTAAACGTTTCCATCACTTGGTCTTTGTCTTGGCCTTTCATGCGGCCATGCACTAAACCAACGTTGTCCGGTCCAAAGATTTTTTGAAGCTGTTTATGACGGTCTTCAGCTGCGGCTAGATCTAATTTTTCTGATTCTTCGACCAATGGGCATACCCAATACACTTGGGCTCCTTGGTCTAATTTAGTCGTTAAACGTTCAACAACGGATGCCAGTTTTGAAGAAGGCAATACACGCGTATCAATGGGTTGACGCCCAACAGGCTTATCCAAAAGCCGAGATACATCCATATCGCCATACGCGGTCAACATTAACGTCCGAGGGATCGGCGTTGCCGTCATCACCAAAACATCAACCGCGTGTCCTTTTTCCGTTAATTCAAGTCGCTGATGAACCCCAAATTTGTGCTGTTCATCAATTACCGCTAATTTCAAAGCAGAAAACGATACGTCCGATTGAAACAAGGCATGGGTGCCAACCGCAATATGAATGCCGCCGCTTGTTAAGCCTTCAAGAATAGCCTGGCGAGTTTTGCCTTTTTCCCGCCCGGTTAAAATCGCTGTATTTAAGCCAATGGCTTGGCACAAAGGTTCGATTGTTTTTAAGTGTTGGCGGGCTAATATTTCGGTCGGAGCCATGATCACAGCCTGTCCTTTGGCTTCTACGGCTGCCAATGCCGCTAGCAAAGCGACAATGGTTTTACCAGAGCCCACATCGCCTTGTAGCAGACGCAACATGCGAATATCTGTTTCCATGTTATGGACAATTTCGCTCAATGCCGTGGTTTGGCTATTGGTCAATTCAAAGGGCAGGGTGTCTAGAATTTTTTGACGTAAATGACCGTTTCCCAAGGTTTTTACACCTTTGGCCCGTCGCATCCCCCGGCGTACTAACCCCAAAGCCAACTGGTTCGCCAACAATTCATCATAAGCCAAGCGTATACGGGCCGGGGCATATGAGGCTAAGTCTTGGAGGGAAAGGGGGTTGTGGGCCTTTAAAACCGCCTCATTCCATGCCGGCCAGCCTTGCTTGGCTGAAAATCGAGCCTCAAGCCATTCCGTCAACGGTTTCACTTCATCCAAAACATGGTGGATAACCTTGCCCAAAACCTTTTGCGAAACACCGTGGGTAAGGGGATAGAGCGGCTCTAGTCTCAAAATTTTGGGTTTGTCTTCGATCTTGACCATGTGGTCGGGGTGGCTCATTTGAATTTCATCACCATACTGTTCTATTAAACCCGACACCACGCGTAATTCTCCTTCGGGCAGGGTCTTGGTCAGATAATCCCCATGGGCATGAAAAAACGTTAAAATCAAAGTCCCGGTATCATCGTGGCAAATTACCCGATACGGACGGCGTCGATTAGGTGGAGCCTTATGTTGACCTATTCTGACTGTAATCGTCGCGACTTGACCGGGGATGGCCTCAATGACTTTTGGCTCAAACGTGCGATCAACTGAACCTGACGGCAAATGCCACAACACGTCAACGACATGCGATCCGCATAGACGCACAAGATGCGGTTCTAGTTTTGGCCCGACGCCTTTCAGCGTGTTAAGCGGTTTAAACAACGGGTAAAGGACTTCTGGACGCATAATATACTCAAAGTCAGAGGTGACAGTTTGCTTACAAAGATTTATACCTTCATCCGTGACTGAAAACACCTATTGAAATGCCATTATGGATGATGATCGAAAACGCTTGTTGTTTCATTGTACCCACATGGGGATGATGGAAAATGACGTCTTGTTTGGGGATTTTGCCAGAAAACATCTGCAAAGCCTAACAAATCAAGATGTTAAAGACTTAGAAGCCTTGTTAAGCAACAATGACATGGATCTTTTTATGTGGGCTTCTGGCAAAGAATCAGCCCCCCAAGAATGGGATAGCCCAGTTTTACGAGCCTTGATTGTCTTTTGTGCCCGGAAAACATCGTGACAAAAATTTTAGACCATTTTTTGAATGCAGGCAGGATCACCATTTCTGGTGCGCCCAGCGGATTGGACGCCCGCATGATCGCCGAATTAGCCGAGGCCAAACAGGACGTTCTGTTTGTGGCCCGCGACGATGTCGCCGCCATGACGGTGTTAGAAGCCTTAAAGTTTTTTGCCCCAAACCTAGAATGCATGGATTTTCCGTCGTGGGATTGCTTGCCTTATGATCGGGTTTCTCCCAACACATCCATCATCAGCACCCGCATAGACACGCTTACTCGTCTTTTAAAGCCAAGCCGCAAGCCCAAGGTCGTACTGACAACGGTCAGCGCCTTTTTACAACGCGTCCCGCCTAAAGATGCCTTTCAAAGGTCGTCCTTGCACATCCAAACGGGGGATGAAATTGAACCGGGGTCTCTTGAAACTTATTTAATTGAGCACGGGTATAGGTCATCCCAAACGGTTATGGAACCAGGGGAATTCGCTAAGCGAGGTGGCTTGATTGATATATTCCCGACCGGAGCAGAACACCCCGTGCGGTTAGATTTTTTTGGCGACGAGGTAGAAAATTTACGTTTTTTTGATGCTCAAACACAAATCACAATCGCCAAAACAAACGTGCTTCAGTTACAGCCTGTCAGCGAAGCCCCCTTGAATGCTGATGCTATAAGCCGCTTTCGAACCGGATATCGAGCCTTGTTTGGGGCCGTCATAAAATCTGATCCGTTATATGAATCCATTACCGAAGGCCGCCGCTTTATTGGCATGGAACATTGGTTGCCGCTTTTTTTTGATGGTCGGCTCGATACTATTTTAGACTATTTACCGGGTGCTTCAATCTTGTTTGACCATCAATGTGAACAAGCAATAGAATCTCGCCTTGATTTAATTGAAGAATATTATGGTGCGCGCAAAACCCTTATGAAGGGACCCAAAGGGACGCAAACCACTGAAAACCCTTATAATGCTGTGCCCCCAGAACGATTGTACGTTCAAGGTAAAGAAATCAAACAAATCTTGAGCTCCTTTGCGGTTGCCGACTTAACACCATTCGAAGTCCCTGAAAATGCAATGGCTGTGCATTATGGCGGCAAATCGGGACGTGACTTTTCTGATGCGAGAACAGATCAAAATATAAATATATTCAATGCACTAGGTGAATATATTAAAGTTATAAAAAAGAGTGGGAAAAAGGTTGCCATTGGGGCATTTACCCAAGGCACTCGAGAGCGATTGCTGACGATTATGAAAGAACATAATGTAGGCCCTTTGGTCGCTGTTGAAAACTACAATCAAGTCAATGAGCTTAAAATCGGACAGGTAGGCGTTGCTGTTTTAGGGCTTAATCGTGGATTTACAACGCCTGATTTAGCTATTATCTCAGAACAAGACATATTAGGCGAACGACTTTCCAGACCTGGAAAGCGCAAAATATCGGCAGAAAATTTCATAGCCGATGTTTCCACCCTGACCGAGGGAGATTTGGTGGTTCACGTTGAACACGGCATTGCTAAATATGAAGGTCTTGTGACTGTTGATGTTGGTGGGGCGGCACATGATTGCTTGAGGTTGATTTATTCAGGTGAAGACAAACTGTTTTTGCCCGTCGAAAACATTGATGTGATTACGCGATATGGATCAGAAGATGCCAGCGCAAGGCTGGATAAATTAGGCGGTGCCGCATGGCAAGCTAGGCGTGCGGGCCTTAAAGACCGCCTTAAAAACATGGCCGAAGAACTTATAAAGCTAGCTGCCGACCGGGAATTGCGACAAGCCGAACGCATGCAATCTGATCCCGGTGCCTTGGATGAATTTTCGGCTCGTTTTGCCTTTAATGAAACCGAAGACCAAGCCCGTGCTATTCGGGACGTGATTGGCGATTTAGGGTCAGGTCGGGCAACCGACCGATTGGTTTGCGGTGATGTTGGCTTTGGCAAGACCGAAGTTGCCCTGCGCGCCGCTTTTACCGCAGCCATGGCCGGACGTCAGGTGATTTTGGTTGTACCAACCACCTTGCTGGCTCGACAGCATTTCAAGAATTTTCAAGACCGTTTTAAAGGCTTTCCCATTAAGGTTGGCCAGTTATCGCGTTTGGTTACCGCAAAAAACACAAAAATAATTAAGGAAGGCTTGAAGACTGGAGATATTGATATCGTGATTGGCACCCATGCTTTGCTGGCCAAGGACGTTGGCTTTCGGGATCTTGGCCTTTTAATCGTCGATGAAGAGCAACATTTTGGTGTGAAACACAAAGAACAGCTCAAGGCCTTGAAAGCTGATGTTCATGTTTTGACCTTAACCGCAACGCCGATCCCCCGAACATTGCAACTGGCCTTAACTGGGGTTCGAGAAATGAGCCTGATCGCAACACCACCAGTGGATAGGTTAGCCGTCAGAACCTTTGTCATGCCATTTGATCCTGTGGTGGTGCGCGAAGCCATCATGCGCGAGCGTTTTCGCGGTGGTCAAACATTTTATGTCTGTCCCCGCATCCAAGATCAGGCTTTTTTGAAAAAACAGCTTAAGGAATTGGTGCCCGAAGTTTCCGTCGCAACCGTCAATGGGCAAATGCCTGCCAGCGACCTTGAAGACATCATTAATGATTTTTACGATGCCAAATATGATGTTTTATTATCAACAAACATCATTGAAAGCGGCTTGGACCTGCCTAGCGTAAACACTATTTTAATCCACCGAGCCGATATGTTTGGTCTTTCGGCGCTGTACCAATTGCGCGGACGGGTGGGCCGGTCGAAAACACGAGCCTATGCCTATTTGACCTTGCCTCCGGGACAAAAGTTAACGGCATCGGCACAAAAACGGCTGACGGTGATGCAAACTTTGGACACTTTGGGTGCGGGTTTCCAATTGGCATCCCACGATCTTGATATTCGCGGGGCAGGGAACTTATTGGGTGAAGAACAATCCGGACATATCCGCGAAGTCGGTGTCGAATTATACCAACAGATGTTAGAAGAAGCCGTTGCAGAAGCCCGCAATGATGCCGCTGGCGACAGTCCGCAGGACACTTATTCCCCCCAAGTTTCCCTGGGTATTCCAATACTTATACCGCAAGGTTATGTTTCTGATCTTAATTTAAGAATGGATTTATACCGCCGTATTTCAAGATTATCAAATGATCGTGAATCTGAATCTTTTGCTGCCGAATTGATTGATCGTTTTGGTCCATTACCCGGTGAAGTCGATAATTTGCTGAAAACCGTTTCCATAAAACGGCAATGTTTAAATGCGCATATCGAAAAAATAGACAGCGGGCCTAAGGGAGCCGTGGTGAGTTTTAGAAACAACGAATTTCCAAACCCAATGGGCTTAATCCAATTTCTATCCGACCAAACAGGGACAGCAAAATTGCGTCCCGATCACAAATTGGTCCTCAAACGAGGCTGGGACACGGATCAATCACGCTTGCAAGGTGTTGCACAATTGGTCAGAACCCTTGCAAACATCGCCAAATCGGATGGATAATGTAAGGTAATACTTTATGAAAGCAGGGGTATGGCGCGCCGCGCTATTGCAATGACCACTTCCTGTTGCCCATGCCATGGCCGATGGCAATGCAGAACGGCTATGGAACTTGTCGCCAAAACCTAACGAGGAACAGTTAAGCCGCCGCCACGTCTAATAGGCGCGCGATGACTTCGGGGAGGTGGGCGCCTTGCAAGGCTAATTCACCATTAATCAGATAACATGGCACACCATTTATGCCCATGCGCTGGCTTTTTGTATTTTGACCGTTAACGCTTATAACGTCGATCGAGCTGGACAAATAATGTTCCAAAGCAGGGCCATCAAGTCCCACAGACCGACCTATAACGCATAACTCATCCAATTCACCAATATTACGACCTTCAATAAAATAGGCTCGAAACAAAGCTTCTACAGTGGGTTCAGCACACCCACTTTCGGCTGAAAATATCACCAACCTATGGGCATTAGAAGTATTAGGTGTTTGTAAAATACCGTCAAAATTAAAATTAATTTCTTCGGATTGTCCGGTGGTTTCTAGCGCCCCTAACAAACGTCTAACGCGTGATTCTGTACCAAACTTAGCCAACAAATACGACCAATGATCCATGCCCGCCGGAGGCATCGTTGGATTTAACATAAAGGGAATCCAATTGATTTCGACTTGCAATTTCGGACGCAAACCTAACGCCTGTTGCAGACGTTTTTTGCCGATGTAACACCAAGGGCATATTAAATCGAAACAAACATCAATATGCATGAACCGCTTTCCGCTTTTTATTAAGGTCTAAAAACTTAACAGCTTTATGAACAAGTGCGATCAATTTCTTGTGATGTGGTGATTTTTGTTAGTACAAGGTGTATACTATAGTCTTGTGAAAAGCGTCTAAGTATCTGAGAAAAGGAGGATAGGTTATGTTTAGAACACTTACCCCAATCCATCCGGAGTACACAGATCATTTGAAGGGTGCTCCCGGACGTCGGCACTGGCCTTTGGCGTTGCTTTCCGCCGTAGGTGTCACAGCCGTAATTGCAGCGACAGCCTTTGTCGTTATGATTGTTGCCTTATCTTTTTAAGGCCAAAAACACCATATAAAATCGCTTAAACCTGCAAAACCGTTCTAGATTTATATCAAGGGCAGTTTTGTTTGCCATATAAAAAAAGCCTCCCAAGGGGGAGGCTTTTTGCATATACCGTTAAGTTAGCCTTTATTCAAAGAAACATTTGAATTCAGCAGGTGAATAAAAGGCCTTTTTTTGATCGTTCGACATATCCTCAGTAGCCTTTAACATGAAAGCTGGGCTTCCGCTATTTGGCAATTGAGCATGACACCCCGAACACATGGCAAAAGTCTTGATTTTAACACGCTTCATCAGCCCTTTGACCACCGGTGCACATGTTTCTGAAAAATGATGTCTCGCAGAAAAGTAATCTACGTCTTGGATACGGCTTGGCGGTGCCGATGGCGTCCAGCGCTTAGCCAATGTAATTATTTTTGGCTTTCTCATGTGTTTTACGCTCTTTTTAGCCTTAATTTTAGCGGCTTTCTTAGCTGCAAAAGCAGCCATTTCAGTGGCAAGAATAATATCGCTTGAATTTTTAATGTAATAACTTTGCAGGATTTTAACCTTAGCGGGATCAAGAGACGCATCTTCTCCAAAGTGGTTGCTTAAATTACCAAATATTTTTTCCCAACTGGCTTTTGGTAAAAAAATGGGTGGATAAGCCATATGACAATCACTGCATTCCGTTTTTGCCACACTATTAGTGGTTAGGTATGGGTTGGCCGCTTGAGCAACAGAAAAGGAAAAAAAGAATGCCGGTATGGTGAACAATAGACGACGCATAGATAATAAACTCCCCAAAAATGTGCGTGATGACTTGAAAATCCTAAGCTTTAATAGCCCAGAAAAGCTGAATAAAGACTGAATATTTTAAGAGTGGGAAAAATTGTGAACGTAATGGCGGAGGGACGGGGATTCGAACCCCGGAAGGGCGTTAACCCTTGCTGGTTTTCAAGACCAGTGCATTCAACCGCTCTGCCATCCCTCCGTTATGGACTGCATACCGCACTGAACCTAGGGCTGTCCATAGAACAAGTTAAAAAAATGCATTATTTTTTTTAACGGCTATTTAAATTCTTTGATTGCCGCCTTGAAGGCATCACGATCTTCTTCGCTTTCGAAATAAGCGGCGACCATTTTTTGGTGAAGTTCAGTCGAAATTGATTCAATTTCAACGTCCCATTCATTTTTGCAATTGGCTTCCATCCAATCTTGGATTTTCGAAATGGACGCCGAAGTCTTAAATTTTATTCCTGTGTGCAGAGCCATAAGGTTACCTTTTTATTTTTTATATTTAGTCTTATTTAACTATATTACCTATCAAATATAAACAATAAAGACAGCCAAATTTGCAGATATATAAAAAAATATGAACGTACAGACCCTAATTGTTTGGCGAGCAAGGCGAGTTGTTGTAAAACTAAAAAATATTAAAAAAACGGCTTTATTAAAATTGGTGTTCAAACATGAAATTACCTGTTGCAGAACCCAAACGTTGCGTTTTGCCAAAATCCGAATCTGAAGGCTTTTCAGCCGAAGAAATTCTTGTCATGGGCATAGACGAGCCTGCTGTTTTATTAAATCCAAACAATGGCTTGGTGATTTCAAATCAAAATGCCAAGCGTGTGGAACACCTTTTTTATGATGAGGTTGATGGCGAATTATCCAGATTTGGCAGTTCAGCAAACGATACAGGGCAAATTGTTTCTGCATCTATAACCTTATCTACTATTGCGGGGCAGGTGGTTTATCATGTCAGCGTAATTCCTCTCATTTTAGGAAGAAATGTCCTTTATCTGTTCCAAGATCTGACATTGGACCATAATTTACGGGATGCGTTGATTGAATCTAGGCAACGTTTCAAAGACTTAGTCGAAGTTTCAAGCGATTTTTCATGGGAAGTTGGGGCCGATGGTTGTTTCCATTTTGTATCTAGAACAGGAGCTTTGGGGTATGTTTCTGACGATTTCATAGGTCACAGCCCCGAAGAATTTATTGTTGGCGCAGAAGATTTTGATGCCAATCCATTTCATACCCAAGATGTTGTTGATAACGTTGAACTGTGGATGCATGCACGTGACGGTTCAATGGCGTGTGTGATGGTTTCTGCCATGCCCTTTAAAGAAGAAGATGGTACAATCCTTGGTGTCCGTGGTGTATGCCGCGATGTAACACGGGAACGAGAACGCGAAACTGCGCTCGCCCAAGCCTATCAACGTGAGCAAGTTCTGGGTTATATCGTAAATTCTATACGGGAAGAAATTAACCCCATTGATATGTTGGGGGCTGCTACTGCCGCAACCGCACGTGCCATGGGCGCAAAAGGGTGCGCTGTTTTACGAAAACAGTCTAGCAAAGACGAAACAAATTCATCTGCTTCTAATCATTTTATCCGGGCCGCAGAATTCGGTACGGGTGGTCCTGCAGAATTTGATAATCGTTTCCTGGCCTTTGAGCCTGGGGATCGCATGCTTCACGAAAACACTATTGACGGCTGGAATGTGATCGCAGGACCTTGCCAGCATGCTGGGATCATTAACGGAGTCATTTGTTTGTGGCGAAAAGACGGTTGGTCTGACGATGCCCGTATTTTAGTCAGCGATATAGCGGGACAATTGGGTATTGCCATTGAACAAATCTCAAACCACGAAAGTATCGTTCGTTTGTCACGTACCGATGCCATGACTGGTTTATTAAATCGCCGGGCGTTTTACGAAGACGAATTACCAAGACGTTTTAATCGCTTAGCCCTTGATGATGCTTCCGGAGCTTTGTTTTTTATAGATATGGATAACTTTAAAATGGTCAATGACATCCACGGTCATCAAGTGGGTGATGATGCGATTAATGCATTGCGCGATATTTTGCATGATTTTGTGCGCCCTGGCGACTTAATCGCGCGTCTGGGCGGAGATGAGTTTGCGTTGTGGATGGACGGTAATGTTAATGATAAACTCATACAAACCCGTTGCCAAGAATTGCTCAAAGCTTCAAAAATACTCCATAAATTTTCTGGAAATGATGAAAAGCCTTTGGATATTTCTGTTGGCATTGCGGTTTACAACCACAGCACCGGGGAAACATTAGAAGGTTTGCTGGCCCGTGCCGACGAAGCCATGTACGAAGTCAAAAACAACAAAAAAGGGGGGTATCATCTTGCCCCAGCCGCCATACAAGCCATACAATAGGATGAAAGCTAAAAATGTTTAAATCTTTGCTTAAAAAGGTCTTTGGTAAAGCGCCGCTGGAGTACGAACAAGCGAAAAAGCTTGCTATGGATAAAGACGTAAACGTGCGTTTGAAACTGGCTTGCCGAGAAGACTTAGCCCCCGAAATTCTTTATTTCTTGGCCGAAGATCCAAATCCTCAAGTGCGCCGGGCCATTGCGCAAAATATTTCCGCCCCCCGTAAAGCCGATTTGTTATTAAGCCAAGATGCGGATTCCGACGTTCGTTCTGATTTAGCCAGCAAGATCGAAAAAATACTTCCCGACCTTAGCCGTGATGAAATGGATGCGGTACGTCTGGCCACACACAAAGTGATTGAACACCTTGCCCATGACCAAGCCTTGCGGGTGCGCCGTATTCTTTCTGATACCTTAAAAGACATTGCCCATGCCCCGGCTGACGTTATCAAACGATTGGCCAATGATGTCGAATTGGTCGTCTGCGCACCTGTTCTTGAAAATTCCCAAGTCTTAACCGAAGAAGACCTGATAAACATCATTTCCAGCAGTCCAGTCAAAGGCGCTTTAAGCGCAATTTCTAGACGCACAAATGTCTCGGAAAATATTACCGATGCCATTTCTGATACCGACGATGTGGATGCAATTGCAGAAATGCTGGGCAATGTTTCTGCGCAAATTCGCGAAGATACCTTGGATCAATTGATCAATCGCGCCGAAGATATTGAAATTTGGCATTCACCATTGGCAGGCCGCCCCAAACTTTCGCAAAAAGCCGTGTTAAAGCTCGCTGAATTCGTTGCCGAAAATGTGTTCGAGACGTTGAAAAAAAGACCAGACCTTGATGAGCACACAGCAGGAGCCGTTCGGGAAGAATTTTCCAGACGTATTGAGGCAGCCGAACGTTCTAGAACGCGTGACGAAGGAGGCTCGCCCGAAAAGCGCGTAAAATCCCTTCATGCACTTGGGCGACTTGATGATACAGCCATCAAAGATGCAGCCCAATCGGGAGATGTTCATTTTGTCAAAGCTGCACTGGCCCTGAAGGCAAAGATTAGGATCACAGTGGTCAATGCTATTTTTGATCTAGCCAGTGTAAAAGGAATTATCAGTTTGTGTTGGCAGGCCAAACTTAGTGTGGCGACCTCTGTCGTTATTCAAAAACGCATAGCCAATATTTCTGCTCGCGATGTGCAAGGTAGCCTGGGCGGTGACTTCCCCTATACCAACGAAGAAATGACTTGGCAGCTCAATTACTTTAAAGATTCTGTCTGAATATCTTTTTGAACTTTGCCCGCTGCATCGGGAGACGCCTCTTGAACGTCTTCATTTTCAGTAGAGACCCTGTCTTTGTTGGCGATATCAAATCTTTCGAGCCCCCAACCGATACCCCATAACATTCCACCGGGGAACAAGGACGCCATCGCCACCCAAATGCTAGAATAGGCGTTGGGGTCTTTGGGCCATAATGTATCTACCAAGTAATCCATATCATAAACCAAAGGAATCATAATATGGCCGAAAATAACCAATGTTACGGCAATTCCCATGACTAAAAAGCCAAAAAATTTAATTATCTGTCCCATAAACTTACGTATTCCTTAAATTTGAAGTCACCAATTATGACGGTCTATCAACAATTATTATGCGTTTTAAGCCATGCCAACACAGCCTTCGTCAATGACTTTGTTTATGCGTACCGCTTGGGTTTTTCAAGCCATTAGTATAATAATATGAAATTACTCACGAAACCTTGGATAGCCATAAAATGCCCAAGACCTTGATTATTGATGATGACCCAAGCTTTGAACAAGGCATTCGCACTCATTTTGGTGGGAAGTCTGGGGGTGATGACCATTTTTTCATTTTCGCACGCAACCAAAAACAAGCCTTAACCATCATGGACGAACAAGCCGATGATATAGACATTGTCGCCCTATCTATTGACAGCGACGATATCGGCGGGCTTGGCATTTTTCAAAAACTGAAAGGAAAACATCTTAGAGTTCCCCGTATCGCCGTCACCCAAAACCGTGACCTTGATGCCATTCGCAAAGCTATGAACCAAGGGGCTGTTGATTTCCTCATTAAACCTGTTGAAATGTCGGACTTGTTGGCAACGTTAAAAAAAGTTTATGGCGATTGTGAGATGCGTCGTCGCGCTTGGAAAACAGAAGCACAATTGGCGGCTGTTAAACGCGAAATGGACTTAGCCGGAACTATTCAAAAAAGAATTTTGCCTGATGTATTCCCCAATTCCGGGGAAATGGATATTTTTGCTCAAACGTCACCAGCCCAAGAAATGGGCGGAGATTTCTATGATTTTTTTGACATGCCAGACGGCAAAACGGCTCTTGTGGTGGCCGATGTATCGGGCAAAGGAGTCCCCGCTGCCTTTTACATGGCGGTCGTGCGCACATTATTTAGGGCAGCCGCCCCAAAGGCTAGCAGTCCGGCGGATTGTTTAAATGAAGTGAATAAAATGCTGATCGGTCACGATATACCGGGCATGTTTGTGACGGTATTTTATGGCGTTTTAGATTCCAAAACGTGGACATTACATTTTTCCAACGCTGGGCATGTGCCCCCATATTTGATTGCCGCCAATGGCGATGTGAAAGCCATTTCCGGCGGAGGAGGGGTGGTTTTAGGTTTTGACCATGGCATTGCGTATGAAGAAGATTCGCTAACTTTCAACACGGGAGATGGCCTGTTCATATATACAGACGGACTGACCGAAGCCTTTGACGAACATCGCAATCAATTTTCCGAAGAACGCCTGATTGATTGCCTGCTAGAGAACCGTTCTCTTTCTGCACACGCCATAACCACCAACGTTTTTACCTTTGTAAACAAACATGCCGGGCTTGCCCCTCAATCCGATGACATCACCTCGTTAGCCATTCGTCGTTTTTGATTTCAAATAATAAAGGACCCAAGTGACGACCATCATAGTTATGGGGTTTGATTATCGCCTAGGATTTTGACATAGAAAATTTTAATGTCCTAAGGAGTGTATCTTATGCATGTCGTTGCCGTAGTCTCCCAAAAAGGCGGGTCTGGTAAAACTACTTTAACAGGCCATTTGTCAGTTCAAGCTGAACTCAGTGGCCATGGTCCTGTTGCTGTCATTGACACTGATCCCCAAGGTTCGCTAGCTGCGTGGTGGAATGAACGTGAAGCCGAGGCCCCGGTATTTGTACAAACTTCATTACAAGACCTGCGAACACATCTTGGAAATTTAAGCCAAGCTGGTATTAATACGGTTTTGATTGATACGCCACCCGCAATTACAGGCGCCATTCACGAAGTCATTTCCATTGCCGATTACATTGTGGTCCCAACCAAACCTAGCCCCCATGACCTTAGGGCCGTTGGGGCAACTGTAAAGTTGGTTGAAGCCTGTAACAAGCCAATGGTGTTTGTCTTAAATGATGCTTCGCCACGGGCAAAAATTACGTTCGAAGCCGCCATAGCCCTCAGCCAACATGGTACCGTTGCTCCGGTGACCATCCACCATCGCACTTTATTTGCTTCTTCCATGATTGATGGGCGCACAGCTCAAGAACTTGAACCTAACGGGCAATCTGCAATTGAAGTTTTAGGATTGTGGGAATACATAAATGCCCGTTTGAACGCGCAAGTACTGCCGACGGCCATAGGCTTGGATGCTATGGATCGTCATGACGGGGAAAGCAAAGAAAAAATACCTTTTGAATTGCCGGTTGTGGCAACACATATAGATGATCCGGAAAATGATGAAGCGCCTGAATTTGTACAAGCCACGCCAGAACCACCCACACCTTCTTTGGCGCAACTGAAATCGCTCGTTAAACCAGCCGAACCAAACCCAGCCGTATCGGCCAATGTTGCAGAAAATAATGCTCAAGAAAAAACTGACCTTTGGCAAGGTTTTGCAACCCCCGAAGAACATGTTCAGCCTCAACAAGATGCAACACACAGCCAACATAATCATGGCACTCAACGCGTATTTGGCAGCCGCCACGTGCGTCGAATGATATAAGGAGTGGTCACATGTCTATTTCATCGAAACCAGCCAGCCTTGATGGCAGTCTATTATTTGCCCGCAAGGGCGAGGCCATACCTGCAATTACAGCAAATCAGCATAATAACCCAGGATATGCGTGGGGCGAATCATTACACCCAGACGATTTTCAAGCTGAAATTTATCCGTTGCACCCTGAACAACGTGATGCAGAAAAGAACGAAACTCAACGTCATGAACTCAACGACAATCAAACCAGCAACCATGTTGATATGACCTTGAAAATGGATTTAGATCTGCTGTTGCGTATTCAATATGTAGCCCAAAATTCAAATAAAAGGGTTCAGAACGTTATTCACGAAGCGATCGATAAACACTTAAATACAAACGGTGTTTTGGGTCACCACAAGCTATCTGTACGCAGGTTTTAAGGCTCAATTAAATGCATAAATATAATTTATTCTATAATATATATTTATAAAAAATAATGATGCGTAAAGTGTTTTCACAATATCGGCTGTATATTTAAATACATATATCCATATCCAGATGCCGGCAAAAAAAGCTTCAGGCTTTATTCAATCTTCGGGCTGTGGCACAAATATATCTTAATCGATTCTGATAGGATGATATTTATGCGCGCTTTATTTGCCGTTTTCGTTGTTTTTGTCGTTGTGTTCACTGCTCATCCTTCTAAGTCCGCCGAAAAAGCACAAATATCTTTTCCAGATTGGCTTAAAGAGCTTCGCATTGAAGCGCTTTCCAAAGGCATCTCAAAAACGACATTGGATGCAGCCTTAACGGGGTTGAAACCAATTCCACGAGTCATCGAGCTCGACCGTAGGCAGCCTGAATTCACCTGGACTTTTCGTAAGTACATGAACAAAATGGTGAACGATCAACGCATCAAAAAAGCTAAGAAAAAGCTTTCTGAAAACAAGGCATTGCTTGAGGAAATCGGCCATAAATACGGAATTCAACCCCGTTTTATCGTCGCTTTTTGGGGACTGGAAACAGATTTCGGGCGCTTATCCAAAGGCTATTTCCCAACCATCGCAGCCCTCGCAACATTGGCTCATGATGGTCGCCGCAGTAAATTTTTCCGAACCCAACTTATCGCCGCTCTTAAAATTTTGGACCAGGGCCATATCACCTCCAAATTGATGAAGGGATCATGGGCCGGAGCCATGGGCCATTTCCAATTTATTCCCACCACCTTTGCCGCTTATGCCCAAGATTATGATGGGGATGGGAAACGCGATATTTGGCGCAACAAAAAGGATGCCTATGCATCGGCTGCGAATTTCCTGACAAAATCGGGCTGGAAAAAGGATCAAACGTGGGGCAGAGAGGTCAAACTTCCCAAAGATTTCAATTTCAATTTATCGACCATGAAAACCAAAAAACCTTTACGTGCATGGCAAGCCATGGGAATTCGACGCTTAGATGGCACTAACCTTCCCCAAAACAACATGCAAGCGAGTGTCTTAGTTCCCGCCGGTGCCAGTGGTCCCGCCTTTTTAATCTATAAGAATTTTAGGACTATCATGGCATGGAACCGTTCTATTTTCTATGGCATTGGCATTGGCACCTTGGCTGACCGTATGGTTGGATTGCCAGCCATCAGCACCTTTGGCCCATTAGAGGACCAAGGATTATCTTTCAAGCAAAGCGTTAGACTTCAAAAACAATTAATTAAGTTTGGTTTTTTAAAAGGCAATGCAGATGGAATTATTGGCTCTATGACGCGCGAAGGCATACGTAATTTTCAAAGTAAAACCGGGCTTACGCCAGATGGCTATCCATCCCATGCACTCTTAAAAAGACTTGAAAAAGGGCTGTAGCTCTTTACGTTTCATCAAGACCCTTGTGCCATGATTGGGCTCTTAGTAAAAAAACTTTTTGAGTCTTGAGATACATCATGAATCTAGCTCTATTTTTTCGCCACCTTCAGACTATATCCATTGTCTTTATTGCGGGTTCATTGCTTTCCGCTTGTGCCGAAGCTCAATTTGTTATGGCGACAGCTAAGCGATTGAACCATATAAATAAACCACAAGGATCTTATAAGGTCGGCAAGCCTTATCAGGTTGCTGGGGTTTGGTATTATCCCAGCGAAGATTTGACTTATGACCGCACGGGCATAGCTTCTTGGTATGGCCCTAATTTTGATGGAAAGCCGACGGCTAATGGTGAAGTTTTTGACCAATGGGCTGTATCTGCAGCGCACAAAACCTTGCCGTTACCTTCTATTGTGCGCGTCACAAACCTGAAAAATGGTCGATCGTTGGTGGTTCGAATTAATGATCGAGGACCTTTTAAAAATGGGAGAATCATTGACCTTTCTCGACGTGCTGCCCAACTTTTGGGGTACGAAGGACAAGGCACCGCGCAGGTTCGTGTTCAAGTTTTAACCAACCAAAGTGCAAGTTTGGCTGAACGAACGAAAAATGCTCAGACCCAATTGGCACAAATTGATACACCAATAAAATCTAAAAACATAGCTTCTACGCCAGTCGCCAGCCAAAACCTTCCTGAAGTTCGTGCAAATCAACCCTTGCCCGTCAATATTCCACTCAAAGTTAAAAACCCAGTCGTCAAAGTTCCTGTAAGCCCAACCCAAATTTACATCCAAGCAGGGGCGTTTTCTGATCCTGCAAATGCAAACCGTGTTCGGGCTCAACTTTTAAACATTGGACAAATTGTTGTTAGCCCCATACCTGTAAATGGTCGCAACCTTTACCGCGTACGCCTTGGCCCGGTTAAAAACGTTGCCGAAGTGGATCGCGTGCTGGCCCAAGTCATTAACGCTGGTTTCGCCGGAGCACAAACGGTGATCGAAAAAACAAATGCTGTGAATTAACGTTCATAAATCCATTTAAATAAAAATCCATATGCAGTGTGGACCTTGGCCATAGGGAAGCGTAAAATCTCTTTGATTCTTGGTGCCAGATTCCCGAAAAGAGAGTAAGACGTTTTAAGATGAACATATTCCATCAATTACGATTTTTCCTGCCTATTGCCGCTTTGGCTGTTGTTATGCCGTTTCAATTTGCAAGCGCCATAGAAACACCGGCTAGCCATGCATATTTGGTGGATACAACAACCGATGCAGTTCTTCTGGATAAAAACGGCGATATCCCCATGCATCCAGCATCCATGAGCAAACTGATGACGTTGTTCATGGTCTTTGAACGCCTCCAAGATGGTCGAATATCTCTTGATGACAAATTTTATGTGTCTGAAAACGCATGGCGCAAGGGTGGTGCTAAAACCGGTGGGTCTACAATGTTTTTGGAACCTTCCATGCGTGTGCGCGTCGAAGACTTAATTCGTGGTGTTATCGTTCAATCGGGTAATGATGCGTGTATCACGATTGCAGAAACCTTAGGGGGCAGCGAAGAAGCCTTTGCCAGCGAAATGACGGATCGGGCAAAAGCCATGGGACTGCAACACGCCACCTTTAAAAATTCTACGGGTTGGCCTGATCCAAAACATCAAATCAGCGCACACGATCTTGCCAAGTTGGCTCAAACGATTGCCACCCATTTTCCAGAATATTTTCATTATTTTTCTGAAAAATCTTTTATTTTCAATGGAATTAAGCAATCTAATCGCAATCCATTGATTTACAAAGACATGGGAGCCGACGGCTTAAAAACGGGGCATACCAACGATAGTGGATACGGTCTAGTTGGTTCTGCCATCCGCAAAGGGCGACGTTTGGTTTTGGTTGTGAATGGGTTGTCATCTAAAAAAATGCGCTCCTCGGAATCAGAACGCTTGTTAGAATGGGGCTTTCGTGAATTTGGTAATTATGAATTATTCAAAGGCGGCGACGTGGTGACAAAAGCCGATGTTTGGCTTGGAGATAAACCAAATGTCTCTCTTTTGATCAAAGATGATTTAACGTTAACGTTACCCAAAAAAGCGCGTCGCGCTATGAAAGTCACGGTTCGTTATAAAGGCCCTTTGCCAGCCCCCATTCAACAAGGACAGACCATCGCCACGTTGACCATCACGGCACCGAATATGGAACCAAAAGAAATTCCTTTGGTTGCCAGCAATACTGTTCATCAATTGGGTTTGGTCGGGCGTTTGGGTGCTGCCTTTGACTTTATCATCTGGGGCGGCACTCGCTAAGGACAAAGCATGGCTCGCGGTCAATTTATTACACTTGAAGGCGGAGAAGGGGCCGGCAAGTCGACGCAAATTGCGCTGTTAAAAAAGACGCTCGAATCTCATAATATTGATGTCATCATCACCCGTGAACCTGGTGGATCAAAAGGTGGAGAAGACATCCGCGATTTATTGGTCAATGGCGAAGCCAATCGCTGGGAACCTTTGAGCGAAGCCCTATTAAATTACGCAGCTCGCCATGAACACCTTGAAAAACTTATTATGCCAACCTTAAACAAAGGTACGTGGGTGTTGTGTGACCGGTTTTCAGACAGCACCATGGCTTACCAAGGTTTTGGACATGGAATGAACCGGGAAATAATTCGCCGTTTGCACCGCTTGGTGGTTGACGATTTTAGACCTGACCTGACTTTGATTTTGGATATGCCGCCATCCACAGGGCTAACGCGTGCGAACAGCCGTGGTACGGGCGAAGACCGTTATGAACGCATGGGCATGGAATTTCATGACCGATTACGTAATGGTTTCTTAGAAATTGCCAAAAAAGACCCAGGTCGCTGTATCGTTATTGATGCTACTGGGGATGTTGGTTCCGTGGCTATGGCTATCGAAGCCGAAGTCACCGAACGGCTTAAGGTCGGGATTGCATGACTGATTTTGACCCAGACCTTTGGCCACCAAAACCCAAATGTAATGCGGATTTGTTGGGCCACCAAGATATAGAGGCGGAACTTTTAGAAGCCTTTCAAAGCGGGCGCATGCACCATGCTTGGCTCATTTCGGGTCCCAAAGGTATTGGCAAGGCGACATTAGCTTATCGATTTGCACGTTTTATCTTGGCACAAAATGAAATTGACCAAGGCCCCAGCTTGTTTGACGATGGTTTACCACAAGAAATGCCTAAATCCCTTGATGTTTCTGCGGAAAACCCGGTTTTTCAACGCATTGCTTCGGATAGTCATGGTGATTTATTAGCCATTGAACGGCGTATAGATGAAAAAAGCGGAAAGTTAAAAACAGTCATTGATGTTAACAGTGTGCGTCAAATCGGAACCATGATGTCGAAAACATCATCCGAAGGTGGATGGCGCGTAGTGGTGGTTGATGCCGCCGATGAAATGAATATAAACTCGGCAAATGCGCTGTTGAAAATACTGGAAGAACCGCCCAAAAATGCCTTGTTATTGTTGATCAGCCACAATCCAGGTCGATTGTTGCCCACCATTAGATCTCGGTGTAGAACCTTGCAACTCAGGCCCTTAGCTGGTGAACTGGTGACCCAATTGGCAAAGATTTATGTGCCAGATTTAAATGATGATGAGGCTTTGCGCCTAGCCCAGCTCAGCGAAGGTTCAATAGGAAGGGCCCTAGGGTTGGTTGATGTTGGCGGCTTGGAACTGTATGGGCAATTGTTGGATATCTTGCACACCTTGCCACATCTTGATGTCAAAGCCTTACATGTTCTTGCCGACAAGGTTTCCAAGGCCGGGGCGGATGAAGCTTTTACCACGGTTACAAATCTTTTAAGGTGGTGGCTGGAACGAATGATTTTGTGTGCGGCAGGAAAGCCAACGCCAAACACAAACGACAAAGAAGCTGATTTTATGCGCACGCTGGCCAACAAATCCAGTATGGAAAATTGGTTTTTAGTCTGTGAGAAAATCAATAAGCTAGTGACCCAGACCAACAGTGTCCATCTGGATAAAAAACAAGTCGTACTCAACGCCTTTATGGGCCTTGAAAACACCATTTTAGCTTCCCGAGCACGCTAAGCCAAGTAATGGGAACGGCAGAGAAAGAGGTTTATCATGCTTGTAGACAGTCACTGTCACTTAGATTATCCGCAATTTAGCGACCTGGAAGATACCCTCCGTCGGGCTCACACCGCAGATGTTCGCTGTATGTTGACCATTGCGACGTCAATGCACAAATTTTCCGGTGTGTTGAACGTGGCCCAGTCACAAAAAAACATTTTTTGTACCGTTGGAGTTCATCCCCACGAAGTTGAAAAAGAACCATTGGTGACAGTTGACGAGCTGTTGGCACACACTCAACACCCCAAAATAGTCGGGATTGGCGAGACGGGGCTTGATTATTTTTATGAACACAGCCCCCGTGAAATTCAACAGGAAAGCTTTCGCATTCATATAAAGGCCGCACGTACAGCGCAATTGCCCCTTATTGTGCATACCCGTGATGCCGAACAAGACACCTTAGATATTTTAACGGATGAAATGCAAAAGGGTACCTTTTTGGGGCTTATTCATTGTTTTAGCGCTTCATCCGAATTCGCTCAAAAAGCCCTTGATTTGGGTTTTTATATATCTGTTTCAGGTATCATCACGTTTAAAAATGCCGATGATTTACGCAAAACGGTATCACAAGTCCCCCTAAACCGTTTGTTGGTGGAAACCGATGCCCCTTATTTGGCCCCCATTCCGCATCGTGGTAAGCAAAATGAGCCAGCTTATACCCGGATTACGGCTGAAAAATTAGCCGAAATCAAAGATGTATCGTTTGAAGATATAGCTCAAACAACGACGGATAATTTCTTTCGTCTGTTTTCCAAGGCCAACCGCATGAACGGAGGGCATTGATTTTGAAGGTAACCGTTTTAGGCAGTGGATCAAGTTCCGGAACACCTTCGGTTGAGGCTGGTTGGGGAGCCTGCGACCCTAACGAACCCAAAAATAGACGCCTAAGACCATCTGTACTTGTTGAAAACAGCCATAAATCATTATTAATTGATACGTCACCTGACCTACGAGAACAGCTTTTAACGACCAATATTCAACACCTAGATGGGGTTATATATACGCATGGTCATTCCGACCATCTGCATGGCATTGATGATTTACGTGGTATTAATAGGCGTATGAATGCCGCCATTCCGGTTTTTGGCGATACTCAAACCTTGTCGACAATATCAAAACGTTTTCCGTATGTGTTTGAGCCTGTGGCTGAGGATGCAAGCGTTTATTATAAATCGACACTGCACCCGCAAACCGCAATTCACCATGGCAAATGCCTTGATACATGTGGGTTTCGTGTAACTCCAATTGACCAAGATCATGGATACCTTAACACCATGGGGTTTCGCATTGATGATTTTGCATATTCAACTGACTTAATTTCGATGCATGACCAAGGTTTTGAAATTTTGAACGGCATCAAAGTTTGGATGTTGGGAACATTCACCGATAAGCCACATCCAACACATCTTCATGTTGATCGGGCATTAGAATGGATCGAAAGGGTAAAGCCAGAACGGGCGTACCTGACACATTTGGGTTTTCATCTTGATTATAAAACTTTGCAAAGAAAGTTGCCCGACAATGTTTTTGTCGCTTTTGACGGTTTGACATTTGAGGTTTAAGACCACTGAGGTTTAAGGCCACGCGGGTAGTGCAACTGATCTGTAGCTTGTTATTTTATACCGTAACCAAACCTAGACTTTTCAAACAGAAAATTAAACATCTATTGTGTTTTATTCACCAAGTTTACATTTATTAATGAAAGTAATTAAACTTAAGCAAGATATTGATAATAAATAATATATACAATTTTCCATAATATAAATTATGCGATTTTTAGAGTTACCGATATCCATAAGTAATTATCTGAAATCACCTCTATCTTCTATCGACAATGAATACTGCGCCCTTGAGGTTTTGTAATCTCGAAATAGTTTCCGCGATCATACACATCGATCGCACGAAGAAAATCTGATCAACTGATGACTGTTATCTGCTTTGAAAAAAGGGTCCTATTTTTCGAAGAAATTGAACATCATTGCAAATTGAACTCGCAGATAAATTTATAAGGCGTGCATTCAAACTTGCGTAAGTGCGGTTCTCATCGTCATAATTCATTTATGGCGAATCACAATAAACCAAAAACACAACAACATAATCTTGAAGACCTCCTTCAATTGATGGTACGCCTTCGTGATCCTAATGAAGGTTGCCCTTGGGATTTAGAGCAAACTTTTGTATCCATTGCCCCCCATACTATCGAAGAAGCCTATGAAGTCGCTGATGCCATTGATGCTGGCGACCCGTTACACATCAAAGACGAATTAGGTGACTTATTATTTCAGGTGGTGTTTCACGCCCAAATGGCCAAGGAATTAGGTGATTTTGATTTTGATGATGTTGTTTCCAACATTACGGATAAAATGATTAGCCGCCACCCGCATATATTTGGCGACCAAACTGGTATTCACACCGCAGACGATCAAACTCAACATTGGGAAGCTTTAAAGGAACAAGAGCGTCACGCCAAAGCTGGCCCGAACAAGCCTAAAAGTGCCTTAGATGGTGTAAGCCGTGGCCTCCCTGCCCTTATGCGGGCCCAAAAATTACAAAAACGAGCGGCTCGAGTAGGCTTCGATTGGCCTAGCGCGGCTCCGGTATTTGATAAATTCAGGGAAGAACTCGCGGAATTAGAGGCCGAAATTGAAAACAGCGATGCAAAAGCCATGGAACATGAAATGGGCGATGTATTGTTGACGTGTGTAAATTTGGCTCGAAAGTTAGACATTGATGCCGAAACGGCCCTTCGCAAGGCTAATTCACGATTTGAAACACGTTTTTCACACATTGAAGAAAGCCTGGTTAAGCAAGGTAAAGACATCAAAAAAACTCCGCTTAAAGACTTAGAAAGTCTTTGGCAACTTGCAAAAACTAAAGAATAAGCTTGCAGAATTTTTCTAGGTGTTGATCATATAAGCCATGCAAATCATAAATTCAGTCCGCCCCCGCCTTTCAATGCTAAGCAAACACCTGATGGTTAAGGTCTTAGCCTTAGTCCTTGGCACGGCTGTGTTGTCATCATGTTATATGCCCGTCAAATTTGATTCCGAATTAGAAGTTAATCGGGCAGGATATTACAACATTGTTTTTGATGGCTATTTAGCAGAAACAAACCTTTATACGGGTCTAAAAGACGGCAAAATAGATCGTGCCGAAGAAAAAAAACGCGTGGCTGTGATTGAACGGGATATGACCCGCGATACCGCAACGAAAAACTTCAAATATTACAAACAAGGTCACTTCAAGCTGAACTGGGAAAGTTCAGGTGATTTGTTGAAAACCAAAATGGTCACGTTCTTGCGTGCTAATGAATTGATTTTTCAAATTAAATACGTTGCTAAATCAGGTTATATCGTTTTTGAAACCAAATCCATTAGCAAAGACAATCGCAAACGTTTAATTCAAGCTGGTTTAAACATGCAAGGACAAATTCGCTTTAAAACCGATATGCCGATCAAAAGTGATAATGCCTCTTTCAAAAAGAAAGATCCTAAAGACCCCCGCTTTACGTGGTTAGTTTGGGATGTAAAAAGCGTTATGGGTGCCCGCCCCCGCGCTGTGTTTATTATTGAATAAACGACAACAGAATCAGTCGTTTTGCGATAAACGGCGAAGCAAGCTTGACGTGTCTAGACGCCCGCCACCCATGGCTTGGACTTCTTTGTAAAACTGATCAACCAACGCCGTAACGGGCATTTGCGAGCCATTACGTTCAGCTTCATTCAGAACTATTTTCAAATCTTTGCGCATCCAATCCACTGCAAATCCAAAATCAAATTTATCTTGAACCATGGTTGCGCCGCGATTTTCCATTTGCCACGACGATGCTGCGCCCTTGGAAATAACGTCCAGAACCAAATTGGTATCTAGCCCTGCTTTTTTAGAAAAATTCACGGCTTCGGATAAACCTTGGAGTATACCAGCTATACAAGTTTGATTGACCATTTTAGTAAGTTGGCCACTGCCTACTGGTCCCATCAGCGTGACGGCCCGCGCGAATGCCGCAATAATGGGTTGGGCTTTGCCAAACGCCGTTTCAGACCCCCCACACATCACGGTCAAGGCACCGTTCATAGCCCCGGCTTCACCGCCTGACACCGGTGCGTCAATGAAGCTAACGCCCAGCTTTGCCGCAATGTCTGATAATTCTCTGGCCACTTCGGCTGATGCCGTTGTGTTATCAACGAAAATAGCCCCCGGCTCCATGCCAGCAAAAGCCCCTTCATCACCAAGCGCTACCGAACGCAAATCATCATCATTCCCTACACAACAAAAAACAACCTCTGCGCCAATGGCGGCTTGTTTTGGTGTTTCGGCGGCTTGACCACCAAATTCTTGTACCCAAGCCGTAGACTTACTGGAAGTACGATTATAAACCGTGACGTCATGAGATGATTTTTGCAAATGCCCTGCCATGTGATAGCCCATGACCCCTAGGCCTAAAAATGCAACGTTCATCAAAAATACTCCTAAATTTTAAGAAAACAAAAGTTTGTTAAGGCTATTAAAGGTCTTTTTATCAGGCGTGACCAATAAATGGTCACCAGAACCATGCCGTAATGGCGAATAAAATTCTGTGTTACCGATTGTTCGCACATATCCACCGGCTTCTTCAACCATCAAAACACCCGCCGCATGGTCCCACGGCATCATCTTTCCCCCATATAGGGCGAAATTTAATTTTCCCAACGCCAAATCCATGTATTCTCGCCCAACGCAATGATAGCGTACGAGGTGCCCAAGGTTCAATCTATCTGGTTTATTTTGCAAACGTTTTTGCAGGCCTTCTCCCAATGATCCCATCATAGATGAAAGCTCTAGGTCAGTGACCTTCAAAAATAATTGTTGGTCCCCAAGATAGACCCCACATCCCCGCTTCACAAAAATGCAAACATCAGTTATTGGGTCAAATATCCACCCCATTTGGGTGATGCCGTTTTCAACCAAAGCACAGATGACGGCAAAACACGGTTTGCCTTTTACAAAGTTTCCTGTGCCATCCAAGGGGTCAATCAACCACACGGGTGCTGAGCCGTTTAGGCGGGCTAAGCTTTCTGGGTTTTTAAAGGCCTCTTCTTCACCGACAACCATGCTTTCGGGAATCAGTTTTAAAAGACCTTCGCGGATACGATTTTCCGATTCCAGGTCAGCGGTCGTGACAACATCAAACGGTCCATTTTTAGTATGGACATCGTCCGGGCCTAATTTGCCAAACCGGGACAAAATTTCTTGTCCCGCGACATGACGTAATAAATTTTCGACGTTGTTCAGTAACGAATCCATACAGCATTGTGGACCACCTTTGCTACGGTGAAAAGATGTCTCTGTCGCGTTTGTATCCGGCTTTCAAAGCTTCAAGGTACAAATACGTCGTAGCGTCCCGTTCTCCTTTTTGCATCATAGATTTAACCACATATGCACAAAAGGCCACGGCTTCGGCTTTTCCACTTAAATCCAGTTCCTCAGCAGTGAACGACAGGTTTTCGTGCGTAATGGTTTTTGCCATGACATTAAGTTGGCTTTTTACGGTTTTGTTTTTTTCACGCCACCTACGTTGAGCCGCTGAGCGTTTTAAAGTTTTTTTGATCTTTTGATCTTCAAGAGCTTGAATGTTCAAGGCTTATGCCTTTCTTTTTAAAAGGCACACAAGCGCACCCCTACTAGTAGCAAGAATACTCAGTTGATATTAAGGGAAAGTTAAATGTGGTCTAGATAGCGATCATTTGCTGATAGCGATGATAATTGGCTTGATCAAAACGGACTTGGATATGCATAGTATCGGCATCGTCTATGCGCTTTAAAACTTCGCCGTGGGCATACAACCATGACAACATTTTTCCGTCAGCGACAGAAATATCAATATCAACGATTTCTGAGGATTGGCTTAATCTATTTTCAATGGCTGCTAAAAAATCATCAACACCTAATCCCGTAACGGCAGACGTCAAAACAATCGGATGTTCTGAACGAGCAGCTTGTTTTACATTCAATAATTTTTCTTCAGGATTCAACAAATCTACCTTGTTGCGGACTTCGACCAAGGTATTTTGTAGGGCTTTTTCATCAATTCCTAATTCTTTTAAGACCAAAGATACATCTACACTTTGGCTTTCGGAATCGCCATGAAAAATATCACGCACATGCACGACGACTTCGGCTTCAAGAACTTCTTCGAGAGTGGCATGAAAAGATTCTACCAATTCGTGGGGCAAATCGGAAATAAAGCCAACGGTATCGGACAAAATAATATCTTTGCCATTGGGCAATTTGATCGACCGCATCGTCGGGTCCAAGGTGGCAAAAAGTTGGTCTTTTACCAATACATTGGCATCTGTTAAGCGATTGAAAAGGGTTGATTTTCCAGCATTTGTATAGCCAACTAAGGCGACAATAGGATAAGGCACCTTGCGCCTTGCCGTTCGGTGAAGTTCGCGCGTGCGTTTGACGTCCTTTAATTGGCGTTTCAATTTTGCAATACGTTGATCAATAAGGCGGCGATCAACTTCGATTTGCGTTTCACCCGGCCCACCCATAAAGCCCGCGCCCCCTCGTTGGCGTTCCAAGTGGGTCCATGACCGTACAAGTCTGGAACGCTGGTAGGTCAAATGCGCCAATTCTACTTGCAAACGACCTTCTTTGGTGCGAGCTCGTTCGCCAAAAATTTCAAGAATAATACCTGTACGGTCTAAAACTTTGCAATCCCATGACCTTTCAAGGTTGCGTTGTTGTACGGGGCTTAATTGGGTGTCGATGATCACCACATCAACGTCATGAGCATTGATAATACATCCCAAACGTTCCATGGTTCCTTTGCCAAAAAAGGAACCTGGTTTCACGGTTGATAAAGTTACGATTTCTTTGGCGACAATCAAAAGATTGATAGCCTCGGCCAGACCGCAAATCTCATCCAAACGCGACGAAGCTTCCCGAGCCTCCAAGCTTTTGGATTTCACAACAGGATGAATAACAAAGCAACGACCACCCCCAGCACTTTGATTGCTGGGATCTGGCTTGTCGCTTTGAATGTTTTCGTTATCGTTAATCACAGTATTCAATTGACCATGACCAATTCAAAAACATTATTCGTCGTCAGCAGCATCTACCTCTGGCTCAAAGAGTTGTACCGGCGTTGAGGGCATAATCGTTGAAATCGCATGCTTATAAACAAGTTGAGTATGCCCATCCCGACGCAACAAGACCGAAAAATTATCGAACCACGTTGCGATACCTTGCAATTTCACACCATTGACTAAAAAAACCGTAACAGAAGTTTTGTTTTTGCGTATGTGATTTAGAAATACGTCTTGGACACTTTGCTTTTTTTCCGAAGCCATTTTTTTTGCTTCCCTGATTATTTGAATTATCAATCGAGCCGAGCATATTTAAAAAAATATGCCGACCATTGGACGTCTTTTCAAAGTATCAGGAGTTAACGGAATACCCCCCCGTAAAAATTCCTCTAACTTTGAATGGGCACATTACAGGTTCTTAACAAAATTGGAAAGCGTTAGAACCGTGTTAAAGTGAAAAAGAGGTTGAAAATCAGTAAATTCATCTGTTTGCGGGGATTTTTCACGCACCAATATCGGAACACAGTCGGCATTTATGGCACATTCCAAGTCAATTTGTGCATCGCCAGCGAACCAAACCCCCTGCCCTAAATCAATGCCACTGCCGTTCAAAGCCAAATTCACCGGATCTGTGGCGGGTTTGTCTTGCGGGGCATCTCCGGCCCCTATGATCTGGCTAAAGTGACGATCCCAACCTAATTTTTCGGCTTCGGCTCGCAAAAATGCGCCGCGTTTATTGCTAACCACACCAAGGTAAACCCCTGAATTCGCCAGTTCAGCCAAAGCTTCTTCAGCTTTAGGCAACGGCCGCAAACGATCTAAGTGGATAGCGGAAAAATGTTCGGTAAAGATTTCTCCGGCCCGTTCCCAATCATCGCCAAACAATTCGGGAAAGCTGTCACGCATGGATTTAGCAACACGTTGTTGCGTTTCCTCCATAGTCCACGGGTGCAAAGAAAAATCATCCAATGTGGCGTTCATGGCTTCAAAAATAACCTGCCAGCTATCCACAAGGGTATTATCCCAATCAAATATTATCGCCTTTGGGCGTGGGTGTACGTTTTGGCTCATTGAGCTTGTTCCATATGTTTGCCGTATAATTTCAAAAGTTCTAAGCACAAAGCACCAGGCTTTCCATCACCGATGCCGACGCCATCAATTTTAACCACGGGACGGATAAAAGCCGTGGTTGAAGACGTAAAGGCTTCACGTGCTTTTTGGGCTTCCTGCAAGCTAAAAGCACGTTCAACGTATTTAAGGTTTTTTTCTTGAGCCAGTTTTAATATCGTTTGACGGGTAATACCACCCAAGATATTCGCATCTAAATGACGTGTGACCAGCTCCCCTTCGGGTGTGACAATCCACGCGTTAGACGATGTGCCTTCGGTCACAAAGCCCTCTGCATTGATTTGCCACGCTTCAAATGCGCCTTGGTTGACGGCATGGGTTTTCCCCATTGCGCCTGCCAATAACGACACCGATTTGATATCGCAACGTTTCCAGCGAATATCTTCAATAGAAATCACTTCAACGCCTTTTGATACTATATTAAAATCAAACGGTTTTATGCGTTTTGCCGTAACCACTAAAGTCGGTATAATTCCCTGAGGAAAGGAAAAGTCACGAGGAGCTTGCCCACGTGAAATTTGCAAATAAATTGCCCCAAATGTAATGCGATTTTGGCGCAAAACCTCACGGATAACCAATTTCAATGCCGCGCGGCTCATGGGTAGAGAAATTTGAATGGCGCTTAAAGAGCGTTCAAGTCGATCAAAGTGGCCATCCCCATCAATTAAACATCCTTTTTGTACGGCGATAACTTCGTAAACAGCATCCGCAAATTGAAACCCACGATCTTCGATATGTACAACAGCATCCCCGTGGCGAACGTATTGACCATTTACATAAGCAATGCGGCCCATACTAAAAATACTCAAGCTGGACAGAGAACATTTTTTCGACCTTGGATATGACATCAACCGAAGCAAACAAAACCACCCGGTCTCCGGCATTGATTATGGTTGTACCTCTGGGGGTTATGATCTCATCACCGCGAACAACGGCACCAATCACCAATCCAGTTGGCAGGTTGGCTTCGCTCAATGGCATTCCCACCATGGGCGAAGTTTCTAACGCTTCGGCTTCGATCAATTCACCAAACCCCGTCCCAAGGGTATGAACGGAATGAATACGGCCACGGCGAACATGCTGAATAATGTTTGAAACGGTGATGTTTCTGGGGTCAACCACCACATCAACACCAAGCGAGCCAATCAACGGACCGTATTCCCCTTTGTTAATCAGGGCAATCACACGTTCGGCTCCTTCTCGTTTCGCTAACAAGCCGGACAATATATTAGTTTCATCGTCATTGGTGACCGCAATCACGGTTTCAGTCATCGACATATTGGCTTCGTCCATGATGGAACTTTCCAAAACATCGCCACGCAAAACCATTGTTTTTTTCAAATTATTCGCGCATTTTTCCGCACGTTCACTGTCGAATTCAATGAGCTTAACATTTAAGTGAGAGGCCTGTTCTTCGAGCTGTTCAGCTAAGAACATACCAATATTGCCACCCCCAAAGATAACGATTCGTCGGGCTTCGGTTTCTTCGTGCCCAAATGCCGCCATAGCACGGTCTTGATCTTCGGCTGAGGAAACGAAATAAATGTTATCGCCAACTAACATCTGCATTTCAGCTTCGGGCAAGATAACATTGCCATCTCGTTCTATGCCAACAATGGTAACTTTAAGGTCTGGGAACAATTGCGTAATTTGCCGCAATGGTGTGTTGATCAGTGGGCAGTTTTCACCACAACGCACGCCAAGCAAGCGCACGCGTTCATCAACCAAGGGAATCACTTCAAAGGCACCAGGAACACTCAATCGTCTTGAAATAGCGCGGGCAACTTCAATTTCTGGAGAAATAATCACGTCAATCGGCATATGGTCACGGGAAAATAAATTCGCCCACATGGGTTGAAGGTAAGCTTGGTGGCGCACACGAGCAATTTTAGTCGGCACATCGAATAAAGAGTGTGCGACTTGGCACGAAACCATATTAACTTCATCGGCTGCGGTCACAGCAATGATCATGTCGGCATCTTGGGCCCCTGCACGTTCTAATACATCTGGCCTGGAGGCATGACCGATTAACGCCTGTACGTCTAAGGTATCGGAAATACGCCTGATTAAAGCCGGAGATTGGTCAATTACGGTAACATCATTGTTTTCACGTGATAGATGTTGGGCAATGTGAAACCCAACTTGACCAGCACCGCAAACGATCACTTTCATAACTTGACTCTTTCCTTACCTAAATTTGGCCTTGCTAAGGGTGTTTAAGTATTCTTTTGCAGATCATCAGCCGTAAGTCCAAGAGATTTTAATTTTCTGTGCAATGCAGACCGTTCCATCCCCACAAATTCTGCGGTCCGGGAAATGTTCCCCCCAAACCTTGTGACTTGTGCCGAAAGATAATCGCGCTCAAACATTTCACGAGCTGATTTCAAGGCTAACCCCATTATTTCATTCATGTTTCCATTCCCAAGGGCAGGGTTATTTCCCTCTTGATTGGTGACTTCACTGGGTAAAAATTCAGCGCGTATTTGTTCGTTTGCATCGCCTGGGGCCATGATCAAAAGTCGCTCAATAATATTTTTCAATTCGCGAACATTACCCGGCCAATTATAGGCTTGCAAAGTCGCAATCGCATCTTCGGTTAATTTACGTGCGGGTTGCCCATTTTTTTTAGCCGTATTGGCCATAAAATGCGCGACTAACAAGGGAATGTCTTCACGGCGTTGCGTCAACGGCGGAATATTTATGGGGACAACGGATAAACGGTAAAATAAATCTTCTCGAAAACGTCCGTCTTTGATTTCAGACTGGATATCTTTGGTGGCGCTGGCAACAACGCGGACATCAACCTCAACTTTTGAAGCACCACCAACTCGCTCAAAGATTTGCTCTTGTAAAATGCGCACGATCTTGCCTTGGGTTTCCAAGGGCATGTCGGTGACTTCATCCAAAAACAAAGTCCCCGTGTGCGCCGCTTCAAAATAGCCGACTTTTCGTCCCCCTTCACTATCGTCAATAGCCGTTTCTGTACCAAACAGTTCAATTTCCATGAATTCAGGGTCCATGCTGGCACAGTTCATCACCACAAAGGGATTACCTGAACGATTTGAACGATCATGAAGCATACGGGCAACGACTTCCTTGCCACTTCCGCTTGGGCCTGTCAGCAAAACTCTGGAATTTGCGGGGGCTACACGTTCGATGGCTTGTCTGACTTGGGCAATACAGCTTGAGGCGCCGACCAAATCATCATCCGTATCGGTACGCAAACGCAATTCTTCATTTTCACGCTTTAGCCTGGCGGCTTCCATAGCCCGTTCAATCACCAAGACCAAGCGATCAGCCTTAAAAGGTTTTTCAATGAAATCATAGGCCCCGTCTTTAATCGCCTTGACGGCCGTTTCTACGGTCCCATGTCCGCTCATCATCACCACGGGTAAACTGGGGTGACGTTTTTTTATGGACGACAAAATTTGTAAACCATCCATTTGGCTGCCTTGCAACCAAATATCCAACAACACCAAATTTGGGCGCCGCATTTCAATCATTTCCAAGGCTTGGATATCGCCACCGGCTTCACGAGGCTTATAGCCTTCGTCTTCCAAGATACCAGCCACCAAAGTGCGAATATCGGATTCATCATCAACAATCAAAATATCGTAAGGCATATGGGATATTTCACTTATTTATTTGTGGGTGAACTTTCAACAGGTGGAAAGGATAAACGAACTCGCACTCCCCCGTCTTTCTTATTTTCAATAACTAGACTTCCACCATGATCTTCCATGATTTTCTTAACAATCGCTAACCCCAGTCCCGTGCCCTTGTCACGTGTCGTCACATAGGGTTCGGTCAAACGAATTAAGTCAGTTTCAGGAATTCCGGTTCCGTTGTCTTCTACGGTTATAATTGTGTGGGTTCCTTTGTGCGAATTTTGACTTAACGATAACGTAACAAGCCCTTGAGCCCCTGATGTTTTGTCATTTTCAACGCGTTCGGTCACGGACTCAACTGCATTTTTCAAAATATTTGTAAGCGCACGAGATATTTGCTGAGCATCGCACGTAATCATAAGTTTTTCGGAATCAATTTTGCCGACAACTTCAACGTGCCCAACACCGTCTGTATTTTCGGTTCTGTTGCGTTCTAAGAACAAAGCTTGTCGGCAAAGGTTATTGATGTCTTCTGTTTTCAAAATAGCCTGAGGCATCCGTGAAAACGAAGAAAATTCATCAACCATGTGGCCCAATTCTTCGACTTGGCGAATAATGGTATCTGTACAAATTACAAATGTATCGGGATCTTCTTTGATTTGTTTAAGGTATTTTCTCTTAAGGCGTTCCGCCGATAACTGAATGGGCGTCAAAGGGTTTTTAATTTCGTGGGCAATACGTCGAGCAACATCAGACCAAGCCGCTTTGCGTTGAGCTGATTGCAATTGGGTAATATCATCAAAGGTCACCACATACCCTATGATTTCCCCTTTAAGCTGTTCCCCGGTGACGCTGACGAATAATTGTCTGGGTATTCCATTGCGGTGAATCGTAATTTCTGCTTTGGCTACGCGATCTGGCCGACTCATCGCTTTATCAATAATTTCAGACATTTCGGGTAATATCTTCATTAAAAACTGACCGCTTTTTTGATCTAAATTAATGCCGGTCAATTCGTTGGCAATGGGATTTGATAGATCAATGCGTCCGGAATTATTTAAACCAATAACACCAGCGGAAACACCTCCCAGAACGGTTTCGATAAAACGTCGCCGTTCATCCATTTCTCGATTGATTTGTAACAAGCCTTCTTGTTGATCTGATAGTTTTTCGGTCATATCATTGAAAGCATTAGAGAGCGAACCAACTTCGCCGATGGTTTCGTCGACGTCTACGCGCAACGACAAGTCCCCGCGCGATACCCCTTGGGCCGCATCAATCAGATTAGATATAGGCTTAACCAATTGATTAGCCAAAATCATGCCGATCCAAACAGCCGCTAATAACAGCAACAAGGCCACCACAACGAATATAGCCACAAAAGTCACTTGGATGGTGCCACGGCTTTGTTGCAGGTTTAAATAACTTTTAGAGGCTTCGTTGACCCGTTCGATATTACTTCGAACACGTACATCAACAAAACGTTCAACCAACAAATACGCCCCGATAAAGCGATCAAGTTTGATGATTGCTCGCACTAAATCAACATTTGGGGCCGTCAAAATAGCGACTTCACCGTTATTTGCGCGTTCAAATGCGTTTTTAGGTAATTCCCCCGACCGTAGGTCCAAAAGAGAATATCGTGATCGCGTTAAAATCAAGCCATTCGCATCCACCACAACGGCTTCGGACAATTCGCGGTCGTTGGCAAGGTCTGTCAAAGTTTGCGCAAACAAACGTGGGTTTGCCACCAATTTTGGGGCGTCTCGATTCAATATATTAGCCATCCCCAAAGCGGCTGTGCCAATATTTTTGATATGTTCTTCTAAATAGGCGGTGGCCACAACTTGCGAAGCATCGACCGCCGTGCGGACTCTTTCGTTAAACCAAAAATTGACACCAAAATTTAAGAACAACGCCGCAAAAACAGCCACCAAAATGGCCGGCGTTATTGCTAAGAAGGAAAACATCATAACAATGCGGACATGCAAGGCTGAACCGGCCATGCCACGCCTGCGTTGCACCGACATCGCCACGATACGTCCGGCGATGACGGTTCCCAACAGCAACAAAACAATAAGATCAATGATCAAAAATAACGTAATTTCTGCGGAATCACCGGTTCCGGTTCCAGATGATGTCCCGGTCAACAACACAAATGTAGTTGTACCCGAAACCAAAGCTATTGTTGCCAAAATAAAGGCAAACTGGCGGCTGCCCCAAAAAGTACGAAAAACAGCCGCAAATTTATTCTTTTCGGATTGTTGAGGTGGGCCATCAGGCAAGGGTTCTAAGGCGTTTTGTTCCGGTAAATCCGGCATTATTTGCCTCCACCGCGAATGACCGGAATGCTTAATTCTTTGATTTTCTTTCGCAATGTGTTTCGATTTAGACCCAAAAGATCGGCTGCACGCAACTGATTTCCCTTAGAAGCTTCTAAGGATAGCTGTATCAAGGGCCGTTCGATTTCGTGCAATATGCGATTATAAAGCCCCGCTGGGGGTAATTCTTCGCCATGAGCCTTGAAATAATCGTGCAAATGACGCTCAACAAATTGGGCAAGACCAGCATCTTCGGCTATGGTAACTGAGCCATGGGTTTCTGCCAATTCCGCTTCAATAGCCGGGGTGTCAATTTCATCTTCGGAACACAACGCGACCAAACGTTTAATCATATTTTCCAATTCGCGCACGTTACCGGGCCAAGAATGCCGTTTCAAGGCGTCCATGGCCCGTGGCGTAATAGATTTCCATGGTAAACCTTCGCTTTCGGCAAGAGCTAAAAAGTGTCTGACCAATTCAGGAACGTCTTCGGTGCGTTCACGAAGTGGCGGAATACGTATGGGGGCCACATTCAAACGAAAGAACAAATCTTCGCGAAATTGACCTTGGCGGATCAACTGTTTGAGATCCCTGTGTGTCGCCGCAATGATGCGTACGTTGGTTTTAATGGCCGTTCGTCCGCCAACAGTCGTGTATTCACCTTCTTGAAGCACCCGTAACAACCGGGTTTGTGCCTCGGGTGGCATGTCTCCGATTTCATCTAAGAAAAGCGTACCCCCTTGGGCTTGTTCAAAACGGCCAATGCTACGGTTTGTGGCCCCCGTGAAAGCCCCTTTTTCATGACCAAACAATTCACTTTCAATAAGTTCACGGGGAATTGCTGCCATATTAATGGCGACGTAAGGTTTGTTTCGCCGTCTGCCAAAATCGTGCAAAGCGCGGGCTACCAATTCTTTACCAGTCCCAGATTCCCCATTGATAATCACGCTTAAATCCGTCTGCATCAAACGCGCTATGGTACGGAATATGTCTTGCATCGCTGCAGAACGCCCAATCAACGGCATTTCTTCATCTTCATGGTCGTTTGGATTTGCAGATATGCCCTGCTTTCCAGCTTCAAGGCCACGTTTAACAATTGATATTAATTCATTGATATCAAATGGCTTTGGTAGATATTCAAAGGCCCCACGCTCGGTCGCTTTCAAGGCTGTCATGATGGTGGCTTGGGCACTCATCACAATAATTTTTAAATTCGGTCTAATTTTCAGAATACGCGGCACCAAATCAAGCCCGTTTTCATCGGGCATAACAACGTCTGTGATCACCAAATCCCCTTCGCCTGACGATACCCAATTCCACAATGTTGCAGCATTAGATGTGGTGCGAACTTCGTACCCTGCCCGGCTCAAGGCTTGATCCAACACAACGCGGATAGAATTATCGTCGTCCGCGACAAGGATGGTTGCCGCTTTGCTCATTCACTTGGTCCTTCATTGGGGGATTCTTTTGTCATAGGCAGCAAGACCCTAAATTGTGTTTGGCTAGGGATGGATTTAAAGTCAATAACGCCACCTAAATCCCCGACTATTTTAGCAACCATAGCCAAACCAAGGCCACTGCCATTGCTTTTGGTCGTTACAAATGGGTCAAAAATATGTTCAAACATATCTTCGGGAATGCCCGGCCCATTGTCTTGGACGGTAATGGAAAGCGGTAAATGGACGCGACTTTGGCTTCCCGGCATGGCAAAACGAACACCATGTTGATAGGCCGTTTTCAGGATAATTTCTCCGCCTTTCTTGGGTACAGATTCCGCAGCATTTTTCACCAAATTCAAAAACACCTGAATTAATTGATCCCGGTCGCCCAAAACAAAAGGAAGGGATGGATCATACTGTTCAACAAAATGAACGTGTTTGGCAAAACCATGTTTGGCAATTTTATGCACCCGGTCCAACACTTTATGAATATTCAAGGCCCCCATTTTGATAGGGGCATTGTCTGAAAACACTTCCATGCGTTCAATCAAGTCTTTGATACGGTCGGCTTCATCTTGGATCAAGCGCGTTAATTCGCGATCACCATCATTTGCCCCTTGTTCCAACAATTGAGCTGCGCCGCGAATACCACTTAGGGGGTTTTTGACTTCGTGTGCCAACATGGATGACATGGCCGACATGGACCTTGCGGCATCACGGTGAGTTAAACGGTTGGCAATTTGATCAGCGATTGATCGTTCTTGGAAAGACAACACAACCGCACTTCCCAATTTGTCTTGGCTATTTTCAAACATGGGCGAAGCTTGGACGTTGACCAAACGTTGCCCGGTTTTAGGGGTGTCCAAGGTCAAACCATGCTCTGTTACGGCGCTCATCCCTCCGCGAACTTGGTCAATTAACGGTAAAACCGGACTGTCTTTGGGCAAGAGGTCTAAAATCACGGAATGATCAAATCCAGTATGGCTGATGGCAAATAATTGTTCCGCTGCTGAATTTGCATAAATAACCCGATCATCTTTGCTGATCACCAAAATAGCCAAGGTCAAAGCATTAAGAACCTGTGGAGATTCTAGGCTTGTGGATTTGGAGGTTGAATTATTTATGCTCATAGCCATCCTTTAGACTGATTATGCGGCCATTTGTTCAATTAAAGGCTCAAAAAAATTACGGATCAGTTGGGGCACGGCTTGGGCGCTGTCACAAGCAAAAACAGAGCCTCTAAATTCAGCGGAATTCGGCAATCCTTTGGAATACCACCCGATATGTTTACGCATGTTGCGCATCCCCAATTCATTACCGTAATGCGAAAGCATGGCTTCATAATGATTGACCATGGTTTCAAATTTAATCTGCAAAGAAGGGTCAGGCAAGCGTTCCCCTGTTTTCAAGAAATGGTCAACTTGGTTCAAGAACCACGGGCGACCGTACGCCCCACGGCCAATCATTACGCCATCTACGTTCGAGTTGGCAAACATGAGCTGAACGTCTTCGATCGTGTTTACATCTCCATTCCCTGTAACGGGAATACTTACAGCCTCTTTGACTTTACCAATGAAATCCCAATCGGAATGGCCTTTGTACATTTGTTGACGGGTCCGCCCATGAACCACCAAGGACTGAATACCGCAGTCTTCTGCAATGCGGGCCAAAGTGGGTGCATTGCGATTGGCATCGTCCCAACCTGTGCGCATTTTCAAAGTTACTGGAACCGATACCGCATCCACAGTGGCTTGCATGATTTGCCCTGCCAACACTTCGTCTTTCATCAGTGCGGACCCAGAATATCCATTCACGACTTTTTTAGCCGGACACCCCATATTCAAATCAATAATAGCTGCGCCTCGGTCTTCATTCATTTTAGCAGCTTCAGATACGACAGAAGGTTCTGTTCCTGCCAATTGAACAGACATAGGGAATTCATCCGCACATGCCGTCGACATCCGCATGGTTTTTTTGTTGGCATGAATCATCGCGCGCGAAGCAATCATTTCCGACACCACAAGGCCAACACCAAAGCCTTTGACCAAGCGGCGAAACGGACGATCCGTAACGCCTGCCATTGGCGCCAGCATGACGTTGCTGGAAAGCTCAACAGAACCAATTTTATAGGCCATGATTTGTTTATCCTTGGGTGCTGAAAAAACCAGCACCATTCATATGTGCCTATTTATTGTGCAAAAAAAGAAAAAACGCAAGGGTTTGCCGTGATGTTATGCCAAAATGAGGTCCGTGACGACTTTGACACCTAAATAGCCAAGGGTCAAAAGCAAGTATCCTAACAAAACAACTCGAGCCGCGCGGCGTCCGCGCATTCCGGTCTTGTGATGTGCAAATAACAAAGACCCAATAACCACAAAGGCCAGTATGCTGAACACAGATTTATGATCTAAGGCTAATAAAGTGCCAACTTTTTCGTATTCTGCCGCCATTCCTGAAAGAACACCCAAACCTAAAATAGCTTCGCCCCACCCCAACAAGTGAACGGTTAAAGATTCACAATCGGACACCGACGGTAATTTGTGCGTTAACGTCGTCGGACGTTTAGATTTAAGGGCACGGTCTTGGATAAATGCCGCCAAAGAAGATACAGCGGCAATGGTCACCAAGGCATAGGTGGCTACGGAAACAACAATATGGAAAATAAGCCAAGCATCAGCACCAACTTTAACGGCGTCAGAAGCATGTGTAACGGTGATGAGTTGTGCTAAAATAGCCAATATCCCCATTAAAATCATATAGGGAGCTAATAAGGGCGTTAAGCGCCAAGCCGATTTCATAGACCAAGCCAGCATCGCGAACAAAGACAAGGTCGTGGCAACGCTAACCCACAATGCCGTGGATATACCAGCATGCCATGATCCAGATAATTGAATGAAAACCCATGTTATGGGGCCAATGACGCTAAGGATCAGGCTTCCCCAAAAAGAAGACGTTGGCACATAGTCCACCCGCATTTCTGTTCGAAAAACAAAAAATGCGACGGGAAAAACACAAGCAATGGCGACAACGCCGTGGTAAAAGCTTACTGACATAAGTGCACAATCGCCTTTTGCGCGTTTTTGTGCAAGTCGTCTCTTTCAAATTATGTGCGAAAAAACAAACAAAGTGATAGCTTGTGACAAATGAACAAGACACAAAATATTAAAAATGCCGTTTTAGTGGTGGCTGCGGGACGTGGACACCGTTTTGGCGGTGATTTGCCCAAACAATACACCCTGCTTGGCGCTCTGCCTGTATTGCGTCACACCGTCACGGCTTTGCTTGACCATTCCGCCATTGATTTGGTGCGATGCGTTATCCATCCCGATGATAAAGAATTGTATGCCCGTGCTGTTCAGGGGCTAGATATGCTCTCCCCCGTTATGGGTGGGGACACCCGGCAAGATTCTGTTCGTTTGGGCTTGGAAAGCCTAACCGACCATGGCATCACTAACGTTCTTGTTCACGATGCAGCCAGACCTTTTGTTGGTGATGCATTGATTGACGACGTTTTGGGCGCTATAGCACCTCAAACCGGAGCTATTCCAGCCTTAGCCGTTGCAGACACCTTGAAACGTGGACAAAACAACACCATTGTAACGACCGTGGATAGAAGCCACCTTTATCAGGCGCAAACCCCACAAGGCTTTCACTTTGATGAAATCCTTATGGCTCACCAAGACCTTGAAGGTCATCAGTTAACGGATGATGCATCATTATTTGAACATCAAGGGTTTAAGGTTGTTTTGACTATGGGGTCAATTGATAATTTTAAAATCACCACAGAGGAAGACTTGATGCGAGCCGAACGCGTGTTAAACACCAAGCGTGAAACGAGAATCGGAACTGGTTTTGACGCCCACAAATTTGGTGACGGCTGTTATGTGACCCTGTGCGGTGTTGATATTCCACATAATGCTGGCTTAATTGGGCATTCGGATGCTGATGTAGCGCTTCATGCCTTAACCGATGCCTTGTTAGGAACAATCGGTGCCGGAGATATTGGATTACACTTCCCCCCATCCGATCCACAATGGAAAGGGGCAAAATCTGATCAATTTGTCCGCCATGCACATAAATTGGTTCATGAGCTCGGGGGAAAAATTATCAACATCGACATAACTGTGATTTGCGAAGCTCCCAAAATTGGGCCTTATCGAGACAAAATGATTGAAAACCTCGTGCAAATTTTGAATTTAGACAAAAAAAGAATTTCTGTAAAAGCCACCACGACAGAAGAAATGGGGTTTCCTGGTCGCAAAGAAGGTATTGCCGTTCAGACTATTGTATCGGTATCTTTGCTTCCCTAAATATATTAAATAAAAAATTCGATTTTCAGGCCTAAAAAAGAAACAACAAAAACTCATGCACAAATTGAACTTTGATAAAGTTGAAATATTGGTTGTTGACCCTGAACCTAACACCCGGGCGACAATTCGCAATTTATTGCTGGGCGAAGGTTTTCGAAATGTAAAGTTGGCCGCTGGCATGTCGGACATCATGTGCGAATTTCAAATTTCCATGCCCGATATGATTATTTCAGATATCAAACTTGAAGATGGTGATTTCAATAAATTTGTCTATCGCTTACGTCACCATGAAATTGGCGACAACCCTTTTTTACCAATTATTGCAACAGCTTACTCGCCAACAACCAAGGACATTCAAGCCGTAGTTAGGTCTGGTTCTGATGATATTGTAACGAAACCTTTGTCATCGGGGCAATTGTTGCAACGCATCAAAATTCTGATCAACTCTCGAAAAATATTCATGGTCACCAGCAGTTACATCGGGCCTTACCGGCGTAAATCCAGCGCCGCCCCCATCCCCGGACAAACAGAACCAAAGACGCTTGAGGTTCCAAATGTTTTGCGGGTTAAAACGATGAACACACACAATTTCAACAACACTTTACTGCAACAAGAGATAAGAGATTGTATCAATCGCGTGAACTTACATAAGTTGGAAAGCCATGCCAACCAAACATCGGCTTTAGTTGAACGTATTGTACCCGGCCTTGCGTTCGGCCCGCCGGATAAAACAACAACCCGCGCGCTTCAAAGGTTGCGTTACGTTAGCGAAGATATTGCTAGACGTATGGTGGGAACAAAATTCGACCACGTCAGCGAATTATGCCAATCTTTGATAGAAGTTACCAAAAGAATCATTGATGCAGGTGAATTTCCAGTCCCCAAGGATGTGGGTTTGTTAAAACCGCTATCTTCTGCCATTACCCGTGGCTTTAATGAAACAAGCGAAAGTAGCGCGAGTACCGTCCATAAAATTTCACAGTCAATTTCAACAAAACATTAAAACAATTAATTCGTTACGTAGTTTCTTTAATGATCCAATTTAAATATTGTTGGTTTCCATTTTTAACATCCAAAGCCACAACACATGGGCATTCATAACTATGTAATGTCTTGATGCGGCTGATCAATTGGTCCACCCTTTCCGTTTGGGTTTTAAAGACTATGGCAATTTCAGATTCTTCTTGAACTTGGCCTTCCCACCAAAACATCGATTGGACAGGCCCCAAAATATTGGCACAAGCAACTAAACGTTCTTGAACCAGCGTTCGTGCCAATTTTTGAGCATCCGCATCCGTAGCTGTTGTGACATAAAGCCATTGTAAATTTTGTTTGGGTGTTATTGCTGAACGAGTCAATGGATCTATCCTTTGATGCTCTCTTGGATTCTAATATATTCTAACCTAATATGGAAATTGGTGAAAAATTTACAGAAAGCAAGTCCATGAGTGCGCGCACAAACATTAAATCAAAAACCAAAAAAACGGCCAACAACGCGAGCCAAAACGAAAAGTCTCAAGCCCCCAGCGCAATGCAAGCTGCTTGGCTTAAGCGCGGGCTCGCCCAAGCGGGTGGGAAATTGCCGCTATTTGACCAAGAAGGTCAGCAAGTGTCAGAACGGACCGTTAAATCGTGTATAGACAAAGGCTGGGCAGAGCCTTGGTTTTCCAACCCCCTTAAACCGGATTGGATCGTTTGCAAGCTGACTGAAACCGGGAAAAAAGCTATTTTATCATAGCCGGCCTAAGTTTTGTCTTTATTCATCACTTAAATCAAGATCGACATAGCCACGTTCAATGGCATCGCGCAAAGCTTCAAAGGCATCGCGAGATTCTTCGTAAGCTTGGCGGTGTTCGCGAAGTTCTTTGATTTGCGCAACATTTAAAGGTTCATGAGCACTATCATTGGCTGATACCTTTAAGGCTGCATCCAGATAACGTGCCCTTAACCTACCGATGGCCACGGAAAAGGACAAAACCGCGTTTTTATCAAGGCCTGGGATAAGCGCGTGAATAATTTCTCGGTTAGCGATACGAATGCCTTGTTCGATTTCGTTAAAAAAACGCTTTTTATGCATCGTTTTTTTGTAATCATCTGTATGATCTTCGGTGCTCATTTATCCCGTCCTCTTAGCTAATAAAACCAATTGATTAAATGATACTTCATCGTGCGAGCAATACAACAAATCATAATAATATTAACACATAAAAATGTATTTTCTCCGATCTGTGATGTTCATCACAGGCAAATTTCATGTAATCCCCTATTTTAAAGACTTGAAATGTTCACATGAGCTTTTCAAATTCCTCAAGAGCACAAACTCTTCCGGCGGTCCCGATGGGACTGCCGGATTTTTTCTTTATACGCTTAGCTTTGATTGTTCCATACGTCCTAAAATCTACATAATAGGCTGAAAATTAACACCAAATAAAATACAGCTAATTCATTACATTAACAAATATATGGTCTATAAGGGCACTTTTCCCCACTTTAAAAGTAATCTTAACGGACATATTAAGCTTGGATAGATATGTTAATATATGGTTAAATTCTAGGGGCTGTACCAGATAACGCATAAAAGGTGTTATCATGGCCTACATGAGGAAGAGCCGTCTGAGCCAGCATAAGCAGGACCGTTTATTGGAACATTTTGTGTCGAGAACGACCGCAGATGCGCTGCTTCTCTTATCGGCGTAAACGTCAAAACAAGTGCTTATTATTTTCATAGATTGCGTGAAA
>Ga0316204_10002075_pt1 | contig 47908 bp, 44 predicted proteins | sample 6monrhotite_MG_2_FD_205661 | JGI IMG/M metagenome (GOLD analysis project Ga0316204, IMG submission 205661) | Microbial mat bacterial communities from mineral coupon in-situ incubated in ocean water Damariscotta River, Maine, United States -... | ecosystem: Environmental > Aquatic > Marine >... | reverse complement strand
GGGCGGGATCGATTTCGCGCTGGATGTAGGGGGGGTGATCTCGGGTAGTATCACGGAAGCGGGCACGGGAAACCCCCTGGCGAAGGCCTTGGTCACCGTTTACAACAGTTCAGGTGACTGGGTTACCTCGGCAACCACCGACGACTTGGGTCAGTATCAGACCGCGACGGTGCTGCCGACCGGAAACTACTTTGTCCGGACCGACAACGCACAGGGCTATCTTAACGAACGCTATGACAATCTCCCCTGTTCTGTTGGTTGTGATGTGACGACGGGTGCCGCGGTCGCCGTTACAGCGGGTACGGACACGGCTGGCATCGATTTTGCTCTGGATGTGGGCGGGACGGTCTCGGGCACGATCACGGATGCGGCCACGGGTATCCCTTTGGCAAATGTTTTCGTCCTCTTTTACGACGGGTCAGGCACGCAGGTGGGCTATGCGTATACCGACAGCTTGGGCCGGTATCGGAATTTAGCGGGATTGCCGGCTGGGCGCTACTACGTCCAAACGAGCAACAGCCAGGGCTACCTCGATGAGGCCTACGACAATATCGTTTGTGTCATGTGTGCCGGCACCACGGGCACGGTGGGTGTGGAGACGGGCGGGATCGATTTCGCGCTGGATGTAGGGGGGATGATCTCGGGTAGTATCACGGAAGCCGGCACGGGAAACCCCCTGGCGAATGCCTTGGTCACCGTTTACAACAGTTTAGGTGACGGGGTTACCTCGGCAACCACCGACGACTTGGGTCAATATCAGACCGCGACGGTGCTGTCGACCGGAAACTACTTTGTCCGTACGAGCAATGATCAGAGCCATATCGCCGAGGCCTACGATAATATTCCTTGTGCCAATTGTGCGACCACGGCCGGCTCCGCGGTCGCGGTGACGGTGGGTGCGGAGACGGGCGGGATCGATTTCGCGCTGGATGTAGGGGGGATGATCTCGGGTAATATCACGGAAGCGGGCACGGGAAACCCCCTGGCGAATGCCTTGGTCACCGTTTACAACAGTTTAGGTGACGGGGTTACCTCGGCAACCACCGACGACTTGGGTCAATATCAGACGGCGACGGTGCTGCCGACCGGAAACTACTTTGTCCGTACGAGCAATGGTCAGAGCCATATCGCCGAGGCCTACGATAATATTCCTTGTGCCAATTGTGCGACCACGACCGGCTCCGCGGTCGCGGTGACGGTGGGTGCAGATACGGGCGGGATCGATTTCGCGCTGGATGTAGGGGGGGTGATCTCGGGTAGTATCACGGAAGCGGGCACGGGAACCCCCCTGGCGAAGGCCTCGGTCATCGTTTACAACAGTTCAGGTGGCTGGGTTACCTCGGCAACCACCGACGACTTGGGTCAATATCAGACCGCGACGGTGCTGCCGACCGGAAACTACTTTGTCCGGACCGACAACGCACAGGGCTATCTTAACGAACGCTATGACAATCTCCCCTGTGCTGTTGGTTGTGGTTTTACGACAGGTGCCGCGGTCGCCGTTACAGCGGGTACGGACACGGCTGGCATCGATTTTGCTCTGGATGTGGGCGGGACGGTCTCGGGCACGATCACGGATGCGGCCACGGGTATCCCTTTGGCATATGTTTTCGTCTTCTTTTACGACGGTTCAGGCACGCAGGTGGGCTACGCGTATACCGACAGCTTGGGCCGGTATCGGAATTTAGCGGGATTGCCGGCTGGGAGCTACTACGCCCACACGGGCAACAGCCAGGGCTACGTCGATGAGGCTTACGGCGATATTGTCTGTGCTCGTTGTGATTCGAAATCAGGGATACCCGTTGCGGTGACTGCGGGCGGGGTAACCGTCAATATTGATTTCGCGCTGAACGTGGGGGGTACGATCTCCGGTGCGGTGATTGACGCTGTGAAAGGCAGGCCGTTGGATTATTTTTCCATTTCAATATTTGACGCCGATACGGGCAAATTGGCCGCTTATGGCAATGCCAGTAATCTGGGGCATTACCAGACGATGACGGGGTTGCCGACCGGGAACTATTTTGTGGCCACCATAAATTATTCGGGATATATCAACGAGGTCTATAACGATCAAGCTTGCGTCGGTTGCGATGTCACTACAGGGGCGCCTGTCTCGGTAACCGAAGGTTCGGACACCGGCAATATCGATTTTGCCTTGGACGTCGGCGGCACGATTTCCGGTGTGGTTACCGATTCGGCGACGGGTAGGCCGTTGGCTGGGGTCGAGATCGAAATTTACGACGCCGCGCAAAAACGGGTATCGGGTGATCGCACGGATCTCTATGGGCGCTACCGGTCGAGCAATTCAGGCGGGTTGCCCAACGGTCAGTACTCTGTGCGAACCATGAACAATTTGGGCTATATCAACGAGGTCTATAAAGATGTCTCGTGTCCGAATTGTAGCGTAACCGACGGACTGCCTGTGACGGTGACGGTAGGCGTGGATACGGGCGGCATTAATTTTGCGCTGGATGTCGGGGGCACGATATCGGGCCTCGTTACCGATGTCGATACGGGGGCGCCGCTCGTGAGCGAGGTTCACGGTGAATTGGACCGATGGATCCGCTGGCAAGGAATCTCGGACTTGGCCATATTGCTTTATGATGCCAGTGGCAACCAGATAGAGACCAACGGAATCGTCTCGACCGATGCCACAGGCCGATATCGGATCAAAACGGGCTTGCCGAGCGGGGACTACTTCGTCCGAACAACGAATACCCTGGGTTTCATCGACGAGGTGTTTGACGACATCCCCTGCGTCGAGTGCGTCGCCGTTACCGGGGCGCACGTGAAGGTTACGGCTGGTGTCGATACCGGCAACGTCGACTTCGGTTTGGGGCATGTTGAAACCCTGGTCACGGATATTTCCTTTGCGGATGCTGCATTGGCGTCATGTGTCGCTGCAGCCGGACTGACCTACGCACGTGAAGTCGCGTCGCTTCAGTGCCGCAATCAGAATATTGACGATGTAAGCGGTGTTGAAAATCTCCCGAACCTACGCGAGCTGGACCTCAGCGCTAACGATCTTGTCGATGTGAGCGCCCTGGCTGTGCTCACCGACCTTGTCTCTTTGAACCTTGCCGATAATCGTATCACCCGTGGGGTTTCTGACTTGGCGGGTTCGGCGACGATCGATGTAATTGATCTTTCGGGCAACGGTGATATCCCCTGCGCGGATTTGGATAGTCTTGAAGCGGCATTGGCCTTGGGCGTCGTGACTCGACCGGCGAAATGTCGCGCCGGGCGCCATTCAGGTTTTGGCGGCGACGATTTGGTCGGAAGCTGGTGGCTTTCCAGTCTTGCGACGGGCTCGGGTGCGCCATGGTGGCAGCGGGGTTCGCTGACGGCCAGCGTCGGCGGCAGCTACCTCTATTACGGAGAGGAGAATACGGGTATTGCCAATACGCTAAGTGGCACTTGGAGTATCGCGTCTGACGGCGTGGTCACCGGCACTTTCCGGGCCGGTGTGGACGGCACTGAGGAGCAGCGCTTCGGCTTTATGGATATTGGCAAGACCTTGATTTCAGGAGCATTCAGTCGGGCCGACGGCACGACTCAGGACTGGTTGATGGTAAAGCGTTCGAATACAGCCTATAGGTCATCCGATCTCGAGGGGCGGTGGACCCTCCACAAACTGGCCTCGGGCAATGGTATGGTCTACTGGTCGAGGGCAGACCTGAGTATCGACGCGGCCGGGTTGGCCGTCGGCAACACCGTTTACAATGACGGCAGCAGTAAGGACGTATCGGGCGTGAATTTCTCGGTCGCCGCCGACGGCACCGTGATGGAGTCGGACGATGCCGGGGCATTGTCCGTGCTTGATGCCGATAGGACGATCATGGTCGGCGCCGGGACGTGGCAGACCGGAACGCCCGGCGCCACCGAGGTGGATGTGGCGGTCAGGAAGGCCGACACTTATTTGCAAAAAGACCTCAAAGGCGTATGGCGTTCGACGGGATTGGCCTCGGGGGCGGGTGCGCCGTGGTGGGAGCAGGCGACCTTTATGATCGGCGCGGACGGAGCTTATCGCGGCTCAGCTTCCGACAGTGCCGGTAACGCCGGGTTGCGTGAGGGAACGTTTGTGATGCAGGCCGACGGCTCCGTGTTAATAGACAATGGCGCCGCTTCGTGTGATCTCGACGCGGGTAAGACGGTGATGGTCTGTACGTTGACCTGGAGCGGTGGCGATACGACCGAACTCAAAGTTATGACCAAGATCTCCGTCGACGACGATAACGGCAGCGACAATGATACTGACGGTGATGGTGTTCCGGATTTCCTCGATCGTTGTAAGAACGTGCAGGACATCAATCAACGCGATACCGACAACGATGGTTACGGGAACCGCTGTGACCCGGATTTGACGAATGACGGATTCGTGAACTTTACGGACCTCGCGGCCCTGAAGTCGGTATTCGGCAAGACGGTGGAAAGCGACAGTGACAACCTCATTGCCAACGCCGATTTCAATGGCGACCGTGTGGTCGATTTCGGTGATTTGTCAGTACTTGAGTTCGAGTTGGGCACTCAACTGGTCCCCAGGGCTATAAGGACGATGCTTTGGTCGATTACGGCGTGTATAAAACCCCGTTCGGTGGACCACCAGACCCCGGCCTGGTGCCGTTCTAGCGGACTAGGTATTGACGATCCGGCTCGTGTCGACACGCAGTAACTTCCCCGTTTCAACTATAGGGCACGAGAGGAACCGCTTACTATAAATCCGATCGAGCGGTGGCAAGACGCTTATGAGTTCATTCGGCCATTTAGGTTGCCGCGAGCTGCGGGTTTATTCGATTTTTGTCGATTACCTGAAGGTCTCAAGGACATGCTAGACTCGACGGCTTGTTAACAAGCCGGGTTTTTTGTCATGTCCAATATCGTTCGCATCGCCACCCGACAGAGTCCCCTCGCCCTTTGGCAGGCAGAGCATGTACGTGCGCTCCTGATGACGCAGCACGAGGGGCTTGAGGTCGAGCTGGTCCGCATGGTCACACAGGGCGACAAAATCCTGGATACACCGCTGGCCAAGATCGGCGGCAAGGGTTTGTTCGTCAAGGAACTCGAGCAGGCCATGCTCGATGGCCGTGCAGATCTGGCCGTGCATTCCATGAAAGACGTTCCCGTCGAGCTGCCCGACGGCCTGCAGCTGTCTGTGATCCTTGAACGCGAGGAGCCTCGTGACGCCTTCGTCTCTGAACGTTTCGAACGCTTCGCGGATTTGCCCGAAGGTGCTTGTGTCGGGACCTCCAGCCTGCGTCGTCAATTGCAGTTGCTGCGTGTCCGTCCCGATCTGAACATCGCCAGTCTGCGTGGCAATGTTGGTACACGTCTGATGCGCCTTGAGGAGGGGCGGTTCGATGCCATTATCCTGGCCTCGGCGGGGCTGATTCGTCTCGGTTTGAGCGCCCATATTCGAGAGTTGTTGTCCACGGAAGTCTGCCTCCCGGCGATCGGTCAGGGCGCCATCGGCATAGAGTCGAGGATCGGGGATACGCGTATCGATCAGCTGGTTGCCTGCCTGGACGATCCCGATACCCACTATCGCGTGCTCGCCGAGCGGGCCTTCAATGCCCGCCTTCAGGGTGGGTGCCAGGTGCCGATTGGGGGGCATGCGGTGCTCGACGGTGACACCCTACGTCTGAAGGGCCTGGTTGGGGAGGTCGATGGCAGCCGTATTGTTGAGGGCGAGCGCTCTGGGGGGCGGAATGACGGCGTTGCCATGGGCGAATCCCTGGCCGATGAGGTCCTTGATGCCGGGGGCCGCGAGATTCTGGCCGCAATCTACGAGAATGGTGACGCCGCCCGAGACTGAGCGGGTACTGGGAGGCGCGACATGAGCCAAGCGACGCGAGGGACGGCGGACCTTTCCGGTCTCCGGGTCCTCGTGACCCGTCCCTCAGGACAGTCCGAAGGCCTTTGTCGTCTGGTAGAGGAGGTAGGTGGTCAGCCGGTCGCGCTGCCATCGCTTGAGATCGTCGCGGTCGAACCCGATTGGACGCTCAGGGGTTCGGCGTCGCTGGACGATGTCGATTGGCTTATATTTATCAGTGCCAACGCGGCGCGATTCGGGCATGTGGCCATCATGGACCACCAAGGTGTTTGGCCAGATCGTCCCCGCGTGGCCGCCATCGGCAGGGCAACGGCCGCCAGTCTTGCAGAGCTGGGGGTGAAGGCGGATCTTTGTCCCGGCTCGGCCGGCGGTGACAGTGAATCCCTTTTGGCTACTCCTGAGTTCTCGGGCCTGGCTGGGCGGCAAACCCTGATCATCAGAGGTCGTGGCGGCAGGGCGCTGTTGGCGGAGGGGCTGCGAACGCGCGGCGCAACGGTTGACTATCTTGAGGTCTATGCTCGCCGGCGTCCCGCCGATTGCGCCCAGCGCCTGGGCGTGCTTGCAATGGATCGGGAGATTGATGTCGTAACGGTGACGAGTGGCGAGGCGCTTGCGAACCTTATCGACGCCGGACGCGAGGCGGCATGCTTGTCCTGGTTGCAGTCCCTGCCCTTGGTCGTCCTTGCCCCCCGAATGGTTAAGCTGGCAAGAGATCTTGGTTTCAGCGGGCCGGTGATGGTGGCTGAAGAGATGTCCGACCGTGGTTTCATTCTTACCCTAAAAGGATGTTATTCTAGAGGTCCCCTGACACATCCTGGGTGAGCCGGGCTGCCATGAAAAAGTCGTATATTTGTCATGGAGACGACAGGCGATCGTTAAGGTTTTGGTCGGTTTCGCGACTCATGGAATAGGCCTTTTCGCCCAAGAGTGCGGCTTGTGTTTGGCACTGTATGATTGGAGTTGAATGGTTGGTCAGGGGTTTCCAAAAAAGATAATTAAGACAATAACGAAAAAAGGCGCGATCAGAAAGGCCTGCTAAGAGACCACGGCTGACCTGGAGGGATGTGGCGATCGGGATGGATTCCCGACGCGAGTCATTTCCGATACTGAATCATAACGCGCTTTGGGGCTTGTGTTCGCGCCGGTCGTGGAGAGTGGGCAAGTCCCGTCGGGTTTCCGACGTGTGGATGTCGGTTTCAACTGCTTAATAACAAAGGGGTGGGGGGCATCGTGACTGAAAGCCAGCAATCTAAAGATACAGCGCCTGTGGAAGAGGGCAACACTGCGGAACATGATTCGGGCGTCAGCGCACCTGTTTCGGAATCCGGTTCCGGTGATCAGGTCGAGCAGAAGTCGAGCGGTGGGGGCGGATTTCTGGCCTTTTTGGCCCTGCTTGTGGCTGCGGGGGTCGGCGTAGGCGGCTATATTTTCTGGCAGGAAAGCGATGTCGCGATGCATGGCGTCGACAAGCGCCTTGTCTCACTGGAGAAATCCGCAGGCGCTAGTTCCAAGCAAGATGCCCAATTCAACCGCCTCGAATCATCCTTAAGCCAGCTTAGATCGGGTCTCCGCGGTCAGATTGATCAGCGTTTGCAGCCTGTCGAGGCCGCGATTAGTGAACTGAAACGTGTCGTCGCGGCCGCCGGCGCGACTCGGAACGGTGGTGACCTGAGCGCGCTTCAAGGTCGGGTAGATGCCCTGCAGGCCTCTATTCAGGAACTAACCGGCTCGCATCAGTCCATAGTCAGCCGTTCTGATCTAGATGCCGAAAAGGCAGTCCTTACCGCGCGTCTGGACGAAAACGCCACCGTCCTGAAGGATTTCTCCGATCAGCTGGGTACATTTCAGACGCAGCTTGCCAAGGGTACCGACGTGGCCCTGCTTCGAGACGCCGCGCACTTGCTGCGGGTGGCAAACGACAGCCTCCATTTTGATCGTGATGTCCGGGCCGCCAAGATGGCCTTGGAAGAGGCCGGGAATCGACTCAAACTGAGCAAGGCGGATGGGGTTGCCGACACCCTCGCCCTGATCGGGCAGGACCTCGACCGCTTGGGCGCGACGCAGGTCCCCGATCTGGCCGCGTTGTCGGTCGACCTGATCGATTTACAGCATCAATTGGAAGGGCTACCGCTGCCTCGGCCCGGACACAAGGTCGCCCCCGGTGTCGATAAACTCGAGAGCCATGGTGTGATGAGCTCGGTCAAAGGTTTCTTCTCCGACATGTGGTCGAAGGTCAAGGGGCTGGTCACCATTCGTCGCAGCAATGCTGGGGACGCCCCTCTGCGTTCTCCGGAGCAGCAGCTCTATCTCGTCGAGAACTCAAGGCTCAAGCTTGAGACCGCGCGTATCGCGCTCATGCGTGGCGATGATGCTAATTTTCACGCCAGTCTCGGTGCGGTCAGGAATTGGTTGCAACGCTACTCCCCGGGCGAGGCTGCGAGCCTCCTATCGATTCTGGACCGCCTTGATCAGGCCAATATCAATCCGGAGTTTCCTGATATTTCGGACTCGCTGAGCAGCCTCATGAGGCTATTGGATAGCCAGGGCGTGGCCTTCGGCGAGCGAGAGCGGGGCGTCGGTTCGAGGGCGCTGTCGTGAAGGCGCTGTTTACGGGCTTGATCTTACTCCTGGTCGCCGTGGCCTTGGCCATGGTGATTCGCGAGGACCCCGGCTACGTCATGATCACGGTGCGCGATTGGACTATCGAGTCCAGCTTGGTGGTGTTCTTGATTGCCGGCATTGCTGCCTTCGCGGCGCTCTATTACCTCGTCAGGCTGCTCGGCGTGTCGAGGAGCGCCCCGGGCAGGTATCAACGTTGGCGGCGTTTGCGCCGGGAGCGGTTGGCCATGAAGCGTCTGGCGCAGGGTTATGCCGATCTTGCCTCCTGTCAGTGGCGTGAGGCCGAGGCAGCCTTTGTCAGCTCAGCGAAGAGCAACTCCCTGCCCTATTTGAGTTATCTGTTTGCCGCACGTGCGGCCTCGAAGCAGGGCGAGAGCGCCCGCTGTTCAGGTTATCTGCAAAAGGCGAAACAGGCCATGCGGAAAGGGGATGTAGCCGTCGGCATCGCCGAGGTCGAGGCGTATTTGGAGCAAGGCAATGGTGAGATCGCGGAAGAGATGTTGCGTTGGCTGCGCGGTCGTGTGCCCAAGGACAAGGGCGTGGCTTGCCTCGCCCGCAAGGTCTATATCGAACTGGGCCGATGGGACAAGCTCGCCAAGCTGATTCCCGATCTGCGTTCCCTGGGTCTCGTGACGCTTGAGGAGAAGGAGCGCTTGGAGGATAAGGCCTATAAGGGCATTTTTACTCAGGGCGTCAAGAATCAAGACGGTAACGCCATGATCGAGGCATGGAAGCGTGCGCCCAAGGCCCTTCGCAATCGTCCGGAAATGGTCGAGAACTATGTGAAGCTGCTCATGAAGCTTGGCTATGGCGACGCCGCTGAGTCGGCTATCCATACGCTGGCTAAGAACACTTGGAGCGATAAACTGGTGTATATCTACGGTCACCTTGAGAGCGCCGATGCCATTCGTCAACTACATCGCGCCGAGTCCTGGCTCAAGAAACACCCTCATAATCCGCTGCTGTTGCTGACTCTAGGCCGCTTGTGCATCCATAACGAACAATGGAAACGCGCGCGTCAGTACCTTGATGAGAGCATCGCCCTGCATCCCTATGCGGAGACCTGCCGGGTTCTGGGTGACTTGCTGGAGCAGCAGCTCGGCGAACCCGAGGCGGCCCTGGCGTATTATCGACAAGGTCTCCGTTTGCTTGGCGAGGATGACGGCGAGTTGTCCAGCAGTGACGCGGAGAGCACAGCTATCGCGTCACCGGCTTCGACAATGGTGCTACCGGCGACACCTGCGCAGGGACTTCTATCGGCCCAATAGCCGGTCTTCCGTTCCGGGTGCTGGTCGCGGCTGGACGGGAGGCGTTACCTACGGACTGGTGGGGGGGGTGCCGCCGGCCGCAGGCTTGGGGCCGCGGCGCCGTTTCTTGTGGTGCTGCGAGGAGGTCTGCTCGCGGTCTCCCTTTCTTGCATGTCTGCCGGGGCTGGCGCCCTTGTCGGATGCCGCTGATTTAAGCCTTTTTCTAGGCTGTGGTGTGACAAGCAGGGCCGGATCGATGGATCTGACGGCGATCTTATTGCCGACATAGGCCTCGATCTCCGGCAGTGAGAAAGCATATTGTTCGCAGGCGAAACTGTAGGCCTCGCCCGTGGCGCCAGCCCGGGCCGTGCGTCCGATGCGGTGAACATAGTCCTCGGCATCCTGGGGCAGGTCAAAATTGATGACATGGCTGATGCTCTCGATATGCAGCCCCCGCGCCGCCACATCCGTTGCTACAAGGATGGGGAGTTCGCCAGCTTGAAAACGTTTTAACAGCGCCATTCGGGTCTTCTGGGGCACCTCTCCAGACAGTATGGCTGTCTCAAAACCGTTACCGAGCAGGTATTCCGCGATTCGGTTGGTCGCATGCCGGGTGTTGGCGAAGACCAGTGTTCGGGTCATGTCGCCGGATTTGAGGATGCCGAGCAGGAGTGGGATTTTTTCCTCGTTGGACGTGTAATAGACATATTGCTCGACCTTGTCCGCCGTCATGAATTCGGCGGCGATCTTGACCATCTTGGGGTTGTTCATGTGCTCGTAAGCGAGCTCGGTGACACGACAGGGCATGGTTGCGGAGAACAGCATGTTCAGGCGCTTTTGCGGTGGTGGCATCTGGCGCAATAGATAGCGAATATCCTTGATAAAACCGAGGTCGAACATGCGGTCGGCCTCGTCGAGAACCATGACCTCGATCTGTTTCAAGTTGAACAGGCGCTGCTTGTAAAAGTCGATGACACGTCCAGGAGTCGCGACCAGCAAGTCGACTCCGGCCTCAAGCATATCCTTCTGTGTATCGTAGCCGGTACCGCCGAAGACCGCGCCGACCTTGAGATCGGTGAACTGACAGAGCGGCAGGGCGTCGTTGTGGATTTGTACGGCCAGCTCTCGGGTCGGGGCCAGTATCAGGCAGCGCGGTTGATCAGCGCGCGGCGTCGCCAGCAGCCGGTTGATGGCCGAGACCAGGAAAGCGGCCGTCTTACCTGTACCGGTCTGGGCCTGGCCCAGGATGTCGTTTCCGGCCAGGGTGATCGGAAGGGCCTCGGCCTGGATCGGGGTGCAATAGGAAAAACCGGCCTTTTCGATTCCTTGTTGTAATATTTCTGGAAGCTGGAGGCTGGCAAACGTGGTATTGGTTAGATGACTTTGGCTCATAACGATCAAGAATAGCAGATATACGCCTCAGATTGGATAGCAAGCTCTTGCCGCGAGTCCCGACAAAGGATATTTGAATAGCCGGCCTGATTGGTTGATAATGGCGGACCGAATCCCGGGCGCGTCTGAGCATTGAGGAACCGCTGATTTGAATCCGGGCAAGATGGTTTGTAATGATGACGGGCCGTATTGCAAAGAGCGGATTGCAGAAAAATGGCTTTTAGTCGCGCAAGATAACCGGTCTTGAATGGATCAGAGGCTTCTTTCACCTCCCACAGAGTTTTCGAGAACAACGGAGTACCCCACAAAGTGAGTAAGCAGATTATTTACGTAACGGATGCCGAATTTGATGACAAGGTCCTGCGTTCAGATACCCCGGTATTGGTGGATTTCTGGGCGGAATGGTGTGGCCCTTGCAAGATGATCGCCCCGATCCTCGAGGATATCGCCAGTGAGTACGAGGGCAAGATCGTCGTCGCCAAGCTCAATATCGACGAGAATCAGGCCACACCGCCCAAATATGGGATTCGCGGTATCCCGACCTTGATGCTCTTCAAGGGGGGTAACGTCGAGGCAACCAAGGTCGGCGCGGTCTCAAAATCGCAGCTCGCCGCCTTTATCGATAGCAATATCTGATTCGGATTGTTGCCCGTCGCTATGGTCTGACAACGAGTCCTCGGCATCCCAGGCTAGATTCCCGATCGCCTTTACCCCGAGTTCTCTAATTGTCAAATCGATATCTTTGCGCGCGCGCGCAGCTTTCTCCGGCGTTGTTTGTTCGTACTGCCGCCGGGCATTCGCTCGGCGGGCGTGGCCGCATCCAGGGCTGTGGGATGCAGCGGAGTGCTCAAGTTCATGTGGATTCGATCGCTACAAGGTGATATGCTGAGCGGCACATCGCGAGGGTTTTTATCAAACCCCTAAGGGGACAAGAAGCCCGGCTGAGACTGGTTGCCCCGAATAAGCCTTAAAATCCCTTAATTCACAAAAGTATTTCCAAAACGCAAGTTTTGCCCAACCGGTCGTGCATTCGCATGCCCTTCTTCTCTACATGCTAATAACAAGATGCTGAACCATGAATCTCAATGACTTAAAAGCAAAATCCGCAGCAGAACTCCTGGAACTGAGCGAGCAGATGGGCATTGACGGCCTAGCGCGTTCGAGACGCCAAGACATCATTTTTGCAATTCTCAAGGCCCAGGCGAAGAAGGGTGAAGAGATTGAAAGTGAAGGCGTTTTGGAGATCCTCCAGGATGGCTTCGGCTTCCTGCGTTCGGCGGATAGTTCGTATCTTGCCGGACCGGACGATATCTATGTCTCGCCGAGTCAGATCCGGCGTTTCAGCCTCAGGACCGGTGATACTGTGGGGGGAAGGATACGTCCACCTAAGGAGGGTGAACGTTATTTCGCGCTGCTGAAGGTCAATCGAATCAACTATGAACCCCCCGAGGCGGCCAAGCACAAGATCCTATTTGAAAACCTAACGCCCTTGTTTGCCAATAAGCGCCTGCCGATGGAGATCGGTAACGGCAGTACCGAAGACATCACCCCTCGTATCATTGAGCTTGTCGCACCGATCGGCAAGGGTCAGCGCGGTATGATCGTATCGCCGCCCAAGGCCGGTAAGACCATGATGTTGCAGAATATCGCGCACTCGATCACGCAGCAGAGTCCAGAGTGCTATGTCATCGTTCTGCTGATCGATGAGCGTCCCGAGGAAGTGACTGAGATGAAGCGCTCAGTGCGTGGCGAGGTCATTTCCAGTACCTTCGACGAACCGGCCAGCCGTCACGTTCAGGTCGCCGAGATGGTCATTGAAAAGGCCAAGCGCCTTGTCGAGCACAAGCGCGATGTCGTCATTATGCTTGATTCCATCACCCGTCTGGCGCGTGCTTACAATACCGTGATCCCTTCCTCAGGCAAGGTCCTGACCGGTGGTGTCGACGCTAACGCCCTGCAGCGGCCGAAGCGATTCTTCGGCGCCGCGCGTAACGTCGAGGAGGGCGGCAGCCTGACTATTATCGCCACGGCCCTGGTTGAGACCGGCTCGCGGATGGATGACGTTATTTACGAGGAGTTCAAGGGTACGGGTAACAACGAAATCCATCTCGATCGCCGTATCGCCGAGAAACGTATCTATCCGGCCATCAACCTGAACCGGTCTGGCACGCGCCGTGAGGAATTGCTGACCAAGCCGGATGAACTGCAGAAGATGTGGATCCTGCGCAAGCTGTTACACCCGATGGACGAACTCGCGGCCATGGAGTTCCTGCTCGACAAGATCAAGGCCACCAAGACCAACGCGGAATTCTTCGCGGCCATGAAGCGTTAAAAGGCAGCGAAAAGAGGAAAGGTGCAAGATAAAAGTGCCGGTATCGCTTTGCGATGCCGAGATGGATCTTTCCTTATCACATCCATCACTTTCCGCTGTTCTCTTTACTCTTTGCGCTGCATTTAAAGCCCAAATAGGGCCAAATCCTGTTTGATCGATCCCTGGCGTTGAATCCGGACGGTGCCGGTACGGTCCGGGGCGCCAAGCATGCGCAAGGACTGCATCAATACTGCATTGCGCTTATCCCGCGATCCGAGTTCCGCGATCAATACGTAGCGGTCCGCATTCGGGAGCGTGATCGTCGCGTTCAGTTCCAAGGGGCCGCCGGTATCTGTCGCCTTGACGACCAAGGCGCCCTTGGCATCATGTTCGATCCGGACCTTAAAACCGCCGAGTAGGAGCGGTGTCGGCAGCGCTACAGTCAGGCTGTCGATCAACAGGTCACCGGTATCGACCTCGAATCCCCCATTCTCGGCGATATCGATCCGGGTCAGGTCGCCCGTCAGGCGGCCTGTGATTGGGATCGGGGAATGCTTTGCGTCCAACAATGTGGCGAGCGGCAGATCAATGTGGGGCGACTCGATCGAGAGGCCCTGGCCGGTCATGGCGCGGCTGAGTGTGCCTGCGACCGTGCCGCCGGAAAATGGGGCGTTGAGGTCGACTTCGAGCCTGCCCAGAATCAAAGGTAAGGGTTTGACGCGCCAACGCAGCCCATTGATGTCTTGGTCATAGATATGGGCGCGATCCGAGCCACCCGACCAGACCGTTCCGTTGACTCCAAACAATTGGACGGGGGTCTTCGGGTCAAGTAGAGGTATGAGCCAGCCATAGGCGCGGTCTGCAGGAAAGGTCGCGATCAAGGCGATCGCATAGGCCAGTATCCCGAATACCCAAAAATGCCACTTTGAAGCGCTCATTGGGCCATTGGATCCAATAAGGTGAGGTGGGCGTCGACAAGGCCGAGCGGGTCACCACGGTCGATGGCGATACTCTCTATGGATATCGCCGACTGTCCCAGCAGGCCCTCGAGCCAGGAGATCATGTCATCGAACGCGACGGACTCCATACGGATCCGGACCTTGCCCTTACCGGCCGGTTCGACGCGCTTGATCGTGCCACCTAGCCCTGCCTTGCGCGCGGTCTGGTCGACCAGCGAGAGGATGGACTGACGGGGACCTTTTCGCCCTTGAGCCGCCGTTTGTGTCTTAATGCGGGCGAGCACTTGCGCCGATTTCCGCATCCATTCGACCGTCTTCTGGTTACTTTCGAGCTTGCTGGCTTGGTTCGCAAGATCGGCTTGTAACGGGCGCCAGACCAAGCCATAGATCAGTCCGGCGAACAGGACGACGCTCGCCACTAAAATCAGGGAGCGTTCTGATGGACTCAGGTTTTCGAAGGTTCGACGCATGTTCTAGCTCTTGGGCCTCAGGAGTAGATTTGCCGTGACTCGCCCGTTGTTGGCGCTCGCGGTCACGATCTCGACATGGATGTCCTGCAGCGCGGACAGTTTGTTTTTCAGTTGTTCGACACCACCCAGGTTGGGTAGGTCGAGGCGTAGCGAGAAGGTCTCGTTCTTATACGTGAGTCGTTGCAGCACAAGTCCGGGTGTGCCTATAAGGACCGGTCCGGCCCGATCCAAGGTGTCCATGATCCAGGTTGCCGTCGTGTTGCCGGAACCCTGGCGCAACGCGTCGAGATGACGCTGCATCTGGACACGGGGCTTGACGATGCGCTTTTCGTCCGGAAAGGCCTCCCGATAGATCGCGCGGACTTCCTTGTGAAGCCGGTCATTGCGGGACTCGAGCTCCAGTACGCGAGACACTGTGTTGGCCAAGAGCGCCGTGATGAGCAGTCCCACGAGTATTGCCGCCGAACGCCATTTGATCCATACCTGATTGAATTTCGTACTGCGGCTGTACGGACCTTGCAGGAGGTTAATTTGTCCCTTTTTCGTGAGCGACCCCGCCATGACCTCAAGCAGGTGGGCGTCATGATGTCGCCATTCGCTCTTGATTCCTCCGACTGTCTGATCCGCGGATGTTAACTGAGTTGGTTCGGAATCGGAGAAGGTCAGTAGGTGAATGAGCCCCGGTTTCTCATCCTCTGAAAGTTGGCGTAGCAGGGGTTCCAGATGCTCTGGAGCACAGGTAAAGCCCGACGCCGGTCCGCTTCGGATGTGCATCAGGCCATGGTGTTCCATCACGGTCCAGCCGTCGTCGTCGAACGGTATGCTGAGGATGCCCGGATTGATTGATATCGGCTCTATACCGGCCTCGCCGAGGCGCTGTCGCCAGGACTGCATGCGCTCGTGGTTGATGGCGGCGGCATGTACGAGTCCGTCTTCACCTCGCGGCCCTAGAGCGAAATGGATGGCCTCGACCTCTTCGATGAACTGGTCTTCGACCAGATAGGGTAGCGCGGCAGCGATCTGTTGACGTTGGCGGCCTGGGACTTGCGCGGCCGTTAGGATGATATCTGGTCCCGAGATCAAGATTCGGACTTCACGGCCATGACCCAGGCTACCCACCTCACCGAGCGCACCCCCGCCGAAATCGGCGCAGGCCACTGTCTGATCTCCGCTACAGGTGAGCCATTCGATGGACTCTTCGGGACCCTGGGCGATATGAATCAGCAAGGTCGGACGCATGGATCAATAGCCTCCCTGTGAACGCATGAGGGTCTCAGTCCCGCCGGCATCGTTCCGACTCAGGATGATGGTGGCGTGAACCTGGCTGTGACCATATTCCGTATTTGCTCTGACCATGAAATAGTGACTCGTTACACTGATATCGGTGAAGTTCTGTCCAAGGCCCTTAATGATCGGCAGGTCCGTAAAATCGGTCGTACTCTCGAAGTGTTTGTCGGTCCTATCATCCCGAATCTGTTCCGCATCGGCCTGTGTCAGACCATCGGTCAGCATCATCAACACGGCCGGTGGCGCGGTATTGACGTTGATCGCAGTCCGTTCAGGGACGCATTGTACATAGGGTTCGAGTTTATCGAACGCGGCTTGGTCTATGCCCTTTATCAGTAACAGTTCCGACGGGCTGACCAATGGGGCGTTGGCCGTACGATACCCCGGACTCAGGATCAAGTAGTCCACGTCCTCGGCGCCGTCGGGGAGCAACGGCGAGGCATCGGCGTCGAGCCAGTCTACCACGGCATCGGCGACCGCTTCATCGATTTCGAGGTTTTTCAGGAGTCGTTTAAAGCGTTTGAGGTCCGGCTCGCTGACCGCACCGTCTTTGATCAGATTGTTGAGATTGAAGCGGCCCTGCAGGTCCTCGATTCCGCCGGACAGGACCGCGCCCTCGACAGCGATGGGCGGTAGGGTGACGGCCCAGTCGTCGTCCAGGCTGTCGACTTTGCCGTCCTGGGCATCTCGGCGCAGGATCTGGCTTGCCCAGGCCTCGACCCCGAGGGCGAACAGATACCCCTGGTCGGCACCGAACAGGTTTTCGCTGCGTTTCAGATCGATCTGTTGCCGCGAGGCCATGTTGATCGCCGCGGTTGCGGCGATGGCGGTCACGAGCATGGCAGTGATCAGAGCGATACCGCTTTGCACGCGTCGGGGTGTCGGTGCGCTCATTACCGGCATACTAATTACCACCATCCTTGGGAGGCGCCGGAACGCTGCCGGAAGGGACAGGGAAGAGCCACACGAGGTCGCCAAAGTCTTTCAAGGCCAGAGTGACCTCGACGGCTGATGGCAGGGTCAGTCGGGAGGCATCCTCGTTGTCGAGTGGCCAGTGTGCCTGCCAGCCTTGTTCGCGGTCGAGGTAACGAAAGCCAAGTTCATCGACCTCGTTCAGGATCTCCGACTCGTTTGGCTCGGCATCCTGGGCGCGATCAAGCGTCCCCCAACCTAATCGCAGGAGCTTGTCCTCCCCAAGCTGATAACCCACTCTTTGAATCCGACTCCGAGGCAGGTGCGCCGGGTTTCTCCAGCCCGTTCGGGACATCTCCATGGCCCCGGAGTCGCCGATCAGCGCTGGCTGTCTGTCCCCGAACTGGTCACGAATGGAACGGGCGACGGCTTGTTCGATATCTCTGCCCATGAGCCTGTAGGCGGTCTGCAGGCTGGCGAGCCTCCGGGCCTGGATTTGGCTCGTTCGGTCCATGGTTAGGACCACATCCAGCCCTCGATAGGCCACGACCGCGAGAATCGCGAAGATCGCGAGCGCCACCAGTAGTTCGATCAGCGTGAATCCCCGATCGCCAATGGGCGCTGACAGCCGTTTTGGGACTCGCTGCCTCTTTGCTATGACTGTTGCCGCCATGGTCAGGGGCTCACCGCCGGTTGCCCGAGATAGGCGATTAGATGCACAAGCATGTCATCCTTGCGGTTGGCGTCTTTTTGTACGTCGATATCCAGGCGCCGCACGGCGTCGTCGTCGGTATCCGTGACGCGGGTCTCCCAGCGCCAACTGCCGCGGGCCATCTCGACAACCCCGGATGCCTGACCCGTCGAAGGCCATGCGGGCTGAAGTTGAAGCTCGATGATCCGGTTCATGGCCACCCAATGAGCGATGGTGTGCTCGCGCAGGCGCGTCAGGTTTTTGATATTTTGACTCGACTCGGTCACGATTGCAGCCAGGGCGATGGCCAGGACGGCAAGCGCGACCATGATTTCGAGCAACGTGAAGCCGCCGCAGCGACCTTGCCTGGGGGCCAAGCGGCGCATCATATGGCCTTTTTCTCCACTGTGTGCCGACCGGAGATTTCGCCGTGGATCAAAAACTCAAAAGGGACGTCTGGATGGGTCAGGCTGAGTGTGAATGGAGACAATTCTCCGCTGGATAGCACGAAGATCCGTGGGGCTTCGTCGTCCTCGTCCTTGTCCGCAGTGTCATCTCCTTGGTCTTGTTTCAGCAATGGGGCGCCGTCGATGATGAGGTCCATCTGTATCGGTTCCGCCAATGACCGGGCTCGAAAATTCGCGTCGGGCATGGGCGTCCAGGACGTCCCGTCCTGAATCAGGAATCGATAGCCGTCGGTCTTGACCTCCAGCGCCAATTGCCGATCCCGGATGATGGCCTCCTGCTGGGCGAGCCCGATGAGCGCATCAACACGTTCGGCCTCGGTTTGCAGCGCTTTTTCATGGTCGGCAGGGAGGCTGATCACGGCCACGCTTAGGACGATCCCGATGATAAAGACCACCACGAGGACCTCGAGGAGCGTGAAGCCTGCCTGTGCCCGGCGCCACGGAGCGACTAACCGGCCGTCAGGCAGCTTCGCGTAGGGGCTCATGACCCGGTGTGGACGCCGTGGTTAATTGAGGTCCCAGTTGCCGATATCGGCATCTTCGCCCTGGCCACCCTCCTGGCCATCGCGGCCCAGGGTGTAGACATCGACCTCGGATTGCACGCCGGGATATAGATAGAGGTATTCATGGTCCCATGGATCCATGGGCATGCGCGGCAGGTATTTGCTCACAAGCTTGGTCAGGCCTTCATCGGTTGTCGGGTAGTTGTGATTGTCCAGTCGGTACATATTCAAGGCGGCCTCAACGGCGCGGATATCGGCCTTGGCCTTGGTGATGCGGGCCAGCCCCGGTTTTTCCATGATATTCGGGACGATAACGGCCGCGAGGATTCCGAGGATCACGACGACGACGAGGACCTCAATGAGCGTGAAGCCGCTTTGCTTAAGGGGCCTTGAGGTGGCGCGTGTTTGCACAAGGGACATGATGATTTCTCTCTGAAAGATTGTGTTAGACGAGGAGTTGATTCAGGTTGAAAATGGGCATTAGTATGGCCAGTACGATCAACAAGACCATACCACCCATGGCAAGGATCATAAGCGGACCGAACAGGCCGGTGATGGTCTTGATCATTGCGTCCAGTTCGCGTTCCTGGCTGCTGGCGGCACGCTCCAGCATGAGGTCGAGTTTTCCGCTGGCCTCACCGCTTGCGATGAGCTGTACTGTCAGTGGCGGAAAATACCCGCTACGCTCCAGAGAAATGTGGAGCGACGCCCCTTCTCGAACCTGGCGGGCGGCCATATCGACAGCATTGCGCATGGGCAGATTGGTCACGACTTGGGCCGCGATGTGCAAGGCATCCAGGACCGGGACGCCGCTGGCCGACAGGATGCTGAGCGTGCGCGCGAAGCGGGCTGCATTCATACCTTTGACAATACCGGAGATCAACGGCAGCGAGAGCCAGAGGCGATGCACGGCCTGTTTGATCCGAGGCCTGCGCAAAACTATTCGGGCGGCGACGGCGATAGCCACGAATGCCGCCAGTACGACCATACCCTGGGCGCGAATGAAGTCGCTGGCCGCGATCATGGCTCGGGTCAGCGCAGGGAGTTCCTGACCCATATCCGAAAACACCGAGACTACCTGAGGTACGACGTAGGCGAGCAGCAGGGCCACGACCAGTATGGCGACGACCAGGACAAGGATAGGGTAGATCAAGGACAGCACCACGCGTTGTCGGGTGGCTTGATGCTCTTCCGTATAGTCCGCGAGGCGATCCAGCACACCCTCGAGATGTCCAGATTGCTCCCCGGCGGAGACCGTGGCGCGGTAGAGATCGGAGAAGACGCGGGGGAAGTCGTCGAGCGCCGTCGCGAAGGATTGGCCTTCCATGATCCGAGAACGGATTGCGACGATCATGCCCTTGAGCCGGGATTTTTCACACTGTTCCGCAACTGTGCGCAACGACTCTTCAAGCGGTAGGCCAGAGCCAACGAGTGTGGCGAGCTGACGCGTGACGAGCGCGAGCTCAGCCGTATTGGCCGGTCGTCTGCCCAGTCCCGTCCGGGGACTTCCTGCGGCCTTTTCTTGCTCGGCGATCTCAATCAGTGATGTTGCGGCAAGCCCTTGGTCGCGCAGCTTCTGGCGAATCTGACGAGGCGTATCGCCCTCAATGACCCCTTTGCGCTGGCGCCCGCGCTGATCGAGGGCGATGTAGGAATAGGCCCCCATGATCAGGCACCATGGATGACGCGCAGTAGTTCGTCGACCGAGGTCTCACCGGCAAGGACACGACGCATCCCGTCGTCGTAGATCCCGGGACTGCCACGACGCGCTGCGGCCTCGAGCGCTTGTTCCGAGGAGCCGTCGTGGATCATCGTGCGCATCTGATCTTTAATCGTCACGACCTCGAATATCGCGGTTCGGCCGCTGTAGCCCATGCCTTTGCAGTGTGGACAACCGACCGAGTGGTAGAGTGCCCGGCTTTCCTCGAACGGGACGCCGAGTTTCTCGCAATCGTCGCGACTGGGCTCGTAGGGTTTTTTGCATTCAGGACAAAGCAGCCGGAGCAGGCGTTGGGCGATGATGCCGACCACGCTCGATGACAGCAGAAAGGCCTCTACCCCCATGTCACGAAGTCGCACGATGGCGCCGGTGGCGCTGTTGGTATGCAATGTGGACAGCACGAGGTGACCGGTCAGGCTGGCCTGGATCGCAATCTCGGCGGTCTCCAGGTCACGGATCTCGCCAACCATGACGACATCGGGATCTTGGCGCAGGATGGCCCTGAGTCCGCGCGCGAAGCTCATGTCGACCTTAGTCTGGACCTGTGTTTGACTGATGCCGTCAAGATAATACTCGATCGGGTCTTCGACCGTCATGATGTTGCTGATGTGGTTGTTGAGCCTGCTCAGCATGGCGTACAGGCTGGTCGTTTTACCGGAGCCCGTCGGTCCTGTGACGAGGATGATGCCGTGTGGTCGTTGAATAACCTCATTGATTGCCTGAAGGTCGTGAGGTGCCATGCCGAGCCGTTCGAGATCGATCCGTCCAGCCTGTTTGTCAAGCAGCCGCATGACAACGCGTTCGCCGTGCCCGGCGGGCATGGTCGAGACGCGGACATCGACGGCGCGGCCGGCGATGCGTAACGAGATACGGCCATCCTGGGGCAGCCGCTTTTCGGCGATATCGAGCTTGGCCATGACCTTGATTCGAGAGACCAGGATGGGCGCCAGCACGCGGGCGGGTTCGAGGACCGCCCTAAGCACGCCGTCGACCCGAAAACGGACGAGCAGTCTGGATTCGAAGGGCTCAATATGGATATCGGAGGCGTTTTCCTTGACGGCCTCGGTGAATAGCGCGTTGATGAGCCGGATGACCGGCGCGTCGTCATCGCTTTCCAGCAGATCCTGCGGTTCGGGCAATGCCTGGGCTATGCTGTTGAGGTCCATGTCCTCACCGACCTCGCCCATGATGGCCATGCTCTGGCTACTGGTGTCTTCATAGGCTGAACGCAAGGTTTGGTCAAATTCGTCTGCGGAGATACAGCGTAGCGTGAAACCGACCGGGATGTGGCGGCCGATTTCGGCTAGTGTCAGGGGCGAAAACCCGTGGCGCATCAGGACCGTGGGCGGCCCTTCGGGCGAAGGGCTTACGAGTACACCATGGCGCTTCGCGAAGGCAAAGGGGACGGTCACTGGCTGGGTCACGTCGTTCATCGGTGCTAACGGATCGGTTGTGAGACGGGGGGGGGACATGGGTCGTTGTGTCCGTCAGTCACCGCTACGGTGATGCCTCTATCGGCGGAGGCGGCGGCAGATAGTCATCCAACGGGTGGATGACGGGCGCCTCATCCTTAGGAAGCATGGTGTCGTCGCGATCCTTGAGCGTTTGTTGGAGGTCCCTGATAAATCGGTATTTGCCGTCGCTGATACGGGTTGCGAGCGCACTGTCGCGAATGATCGTGGGACGCAGAAAGACCATGAGGTTGGTCTTGGCTTTGGTCGTGGACTTGCTCGTAAACAGCCAGCCCAGCACCGGAATGTCGCCGAGCAACGGAACCTTTTGCGTCGTGTCCTTGAGGTCATCTTTGATCAATCCACCGAGTACGATCATCTGGCCGTCCTCGATCAGGATCGAGGTCTTGAAGGAACGTTTGGTCGTTACGAGGTCGACTGCGTTCAATGTGCTTGCGCTCAGGCTGTCGATGGACTGATCAATTGACAGGTTGATGGCGTTGCCCTCGTTGATCTGGGGCGTGACCTTGAGTGTTATGCCGACATTCTTGCGATTGATGGTTTGAAAGGGATTGGTTGGCGTGGTCGAGCTGCCAGTCGACGTAAACGAACCGGTTACAAACGGGACCTCTTGACCGACGACGATCTCCGCCTCCTCGTTGTCGAGTGTGATGATGGAGGGCGTGGACAGGATATTCGTCGATGCGTCACCCTTGAGGGCATGGAGGATGGCTGCAAAATTGATACTGTTCGAGTTGAAGCGCCCGATACCCATGGTTAGCCCGTTGGGCAGAGAGGGCAGCTTCTTCGCGTCGATAGCGGCCGCCACCCCGGCGATGGGGCCGAAGTTGCTGACCCCGATCGGGCCATTGCCGCCGGGCGTGCTGTCCACGACCCACTCAATGCCCAGCTCGTTGTTGGTATTGGCCTGTACCTCGGCGATAACCGATTCGACGAGGACTTGAGCCCGGCGAATATCCAACTGACGGACGACGGACTGGAGCGAACTCAGCGTGCTGGGGGGCGCCGTAATGATCAGCGCATTGGTGCTTTCATCGGCTTGAATGCTGACTGGGTTATTGACCTTTGCCACAGCGCCACCCTTGGCTTTGGCTTGTTGTTCTAAGCTGTTATTGACGCCGGACAGAATGGGCACGAGGTCTTTGGCGCGGGCGTAGTGCAGATAGATGACGTGGATATTACCCTCGTTGGCAAGCGGTGTGTCGAGATGCGAGATCAGCGTGCGCAGTCTCAATCGGCCCGACTTGGTGCCGCCCAACAGGATGCTGTTGGTGCGCTCGTCGGCGATGATGATCGGTCCTTCCTGACTGGCGTTGGCCTGGCGGGCAGCGGATTTTCTGCTTTGAGTCAGTGTCGTCAGGGTGCGTGCGATATCGGAGGCCGAGGCGTGTTTGAGCGCAATGATCTCGATGTCGTCATTGCTCGGCAGGTCGATGCGTTTAATGATCTCGACCATGCGCTGGATGTTGGCTGCGCGGTCGGAAATAATCAGGGTATTGCCCGGCACATAGGCCGCGAGGTGACCCTGTTGCGGGACCAGAGGCCTCAAGATAGGGACCAATTGTGCTGCGGAGACGTTGTGCAGCTCGATAATGCGGGTCACGACGGCATCATTGTCCTCGCGACGGGTATCATCAAGGACGGGCAGGGCATTCTGCTTGGCGTTGGCGTCGGGAAGGATCTTGATAACATCACCGCTCTCGACCGCGGAAAAACCGTGGACGCTCAGCAGGGATAGAAAGACCTGATAGACCGCCTCCTTGTCCATGGGTCGAGACGAGATGACCGTGACTTTGCCCTTGACGCGCGGGTCGACGATAAAATTCTTGCCAGTGACGTCCGCGACCGTCGTGATGACGGCCCCGATGTCGGCGTCTTTGAGATTCAGCGTGATGGATTCGGCGAACGCGGCTGCGTTCAGTGCCGTCAGGCACCAGGCCAGAAACAGCGTCCCAATACGGCGTTTGGCCATTTTACGCCAGGTAGGCGCCGAATGGAGGGCCTGTTTTGCGGGTGTCTCAATAGGCATTGCGGTGTCGTAAATCCGTTGGTTTTATGGGTCATAAGCCGGATAGTCGCGATTCCGGCGAGGAGACAACGCTATCCTGCTAATATTACAGTTTTATGATGACGGGTATATCGTAACGCCCGCCAAGTCAGCCCGCTTTAACCTAAATTGCGCAGTAGTATAACTGCTGGCCACGTCTCTGCACACCGTCGCTTACGTCATGTAACGGCACGGATCTCCATGTTTACAAGGAATAGCAGTGTTCCAAGTGGGGCGATGAGTTTTTCGGGGGGACTTGAGCCTTTCCCCACGAGCGGCGATGATATCTGCCATGTATAACTCTGAGACATGGGAATCGCTTGCCGGTTCCTTAAAAACGGCCATGGCTAGCATGGACATGGCGCCTGATGTCGCGCTCGCGCAGCGGGTGGTGGACTACCTGCGGCTGCTGGACAAGTGGAATGGGGTCTATAATCTGACCGCAATAACCGGACCCGGTGAGATGATGCGTGGTCACGCCCTCGATTGCATGGCTATCGAACCCCATGTGCGCGGGCCTAATATCCTGGACGTAGGTACGGGGGCGGGGCTTCCAGGTATCCTGCTTGCGATGATGCATCCCGAGTGGGAAGTTGTCATGTTGGACAGCAACCGGAAGAAGCTGGCCTTCGTGAACCAGGCGATCGCCGAGCTGGGGCTTGGAAACGCACGTGCCGAGCATGCCCGCGTGGAGGATTACCACCCGGAACAATGCTTCGACAGCGTTGTTGCTCGCGCCTTCAGCGCCGCTGACCGGATACTGAATCTTGTCGGGCACCTGGTCTCGGAGCGGGGCCGGGTCGTCATGATGAAGGGGCGCTTATCGGGCGAAGAATTAGCGGCTATACCGGGTAAAGGGCGTATGATCAATATCGTTCCCCTGAACGTCCCTGGACTGGGCGCCGAGCGCCACCTTTTGGTAAGTACGCCTGTGGGCGTGGAATAGAGAGCAATCATGGCAGAGATCATCGCAATTACGAATCAGAAGGGCGGGGTCGGCAAGACGACGACATGCGTCAACCTCGCGGCCTCGCTCGCGGCCATGAAGCGCGGGGTCCTGCTTGTTGATATGGACCCTCAAGGGAATGCAACGATGGGTTGTGGCGTCGACAAACGACACATCAAGGCGGGCAGTTGCGAGGTCCTGCTCGGTGAGGCAGGATTGGCGGAGTCCCTTGTCCATATTGAAGGCGGTTTCGATCTATTGCCCGCCAACGGTGACCTCACGGCGGCCGAAGTCCAGCTTATGCGGCGTACCGATGCCCAGCGATCGCTGGGTCGCATCCTTGCCGAGGTCGGAGCGAAGTACGAATTTATTTTCATCGACTGTCCGCCGTCGCTGAACATGCTGACGATCAATGCCCTGACCGCGGCCGGTGGCGTCATCATTCCGATGCAGTGCGAGTATTACGCGCTCGAGGGCCTCTCGGCGCTACTCGAGACCATCGACCAGATTCGCGGCTCCGTCAATCCGAAGCTGAAGATCGAGGGCTTGCTGCGGACCATGTACGACGGTCGTAACCGGCTGGCCAACGAAGTCGCCGGACAGTTGCTGACACATTTTGGCAAGCAGGTATTCAATACCGTCGTGCCGCGCAACGTCCGTTTGGCCGAGGCGCCAAGCTATGGACTACCGGCCTTGCAATATGACAAGTCATCGCTGGGCGCGCGGGCCTATTTGGCGCTGGCCGGCGAGATGTTGCGCCGCCGCCAGATCGTTGAACCGGTCGTCGCCGATCTTTGAAAAACAGGATGAGAATCCGACAACCTTAAACAACCTTATTAAGAGTAAAATGCAGGGGACTGAATGGCAGTAAAGAAGAGGGGTTTGGGGCGAGGTCTGGATGCGCTGCTGGCGGCGAGTGGTGACCGGGAGCAGACGCCCGATTCCGGGCAACGGGGCTCTGCCGATCGACTGACCTCGCTTGCGGTGGATCTGCTGCAGCGCGGCCGTTATCAGCCGCGTGACGAAATAGAACCGTCGGCACTTGAGGACCTCGCCGCATCGATTCGCGCCCAGGGCGTCGTGCAGCCGCTTGTGGTGCGCGCGCTGGACGATCAGCGCTACGAGATCATCGCCGGCGAGCGGCGTTGGCGGGCCGCCCAAATGGCCGGTTTGCATGAAGTGCCGGTCGTGATCCGCGAAGTGTCCGACCAAGTCGCATTGGCCGTGGCGCTGATCGAGAATATCCAGCGTGAAAACCTCAACCCGATGGAGGAGTCACGGGCGCTGCGCCGCCTTATCGATGAATTTGGTCTGACCCATCAGCAGACCGCCGAGGCCGTGGGCCGGTCGCGGGCCGCCGTGACTAATTTGCTCAGGCTCGGGGAATTGCACGCCGAGGTGCGCGAGATGCTTTCCCATCGACAACTTGAGATGGGGCATGCTCGCGCGCTGCTCGCGTTGGACCTGGAGGCCCAACCCGCGCTGGCCAGAAAGATCGTCAGTCGGGGTTTTTCCGTGCGTCAGGCGGAGCAGTTGGTGCGCAGAGAAAAGGCGGTGGCGGAGCAGACCCTACGCGACGGTACGCCGAAGACCCGCAGGGAGACGGATACCGATATCCTGCAACTGCAGGATGACCTCACGCAGCGCCTGGGAGCGGGCGTCCGTTTTCAGCATCAGGCGTCTGGGAAGGGGCGCCTGATTATCGAGTATGGTGATCTTGATCAGCTCGAGGGTATCCTCGCGCGGATCCAATGATTTCCGTATGAGACCACTGACCGTGGTTGTTCAGGATGGATCCGACCTTGACTAAGTTGCGTGCCGAGGGCTTGGTTCTCGTGGGTGTTGGCAGCATGCTGACGTCGATGATTATCTCCGGATTTTTACTCGGATATTTGACCGATGAGTGGCTGGATACTCGCCCGATCTTTATGCTACTATTCGGCTGCCTCGGAATGATTGGCGGTTTTTTGAAGGTGTACCGGTTGTTGAGCAGGGCTAATTAGCGTGGGGGTTGCGGCTCGCGGCGTGATTTCACACAGGCAACGGCTGTTGTTTCTTCAGCTCAGTGTTGGCCTTGTGTGTGCCGGTTTCTTCTTCTTCCACTCCGGGCAATGGCAGGCCGTATCCGCGCTTTATGGATCGGGGCTCTGCATCATTTCCGCGTATTTGCTTGGTGGCGGGGTCGCCCGTATGGCGGATGGCGCGGCTTCAGGCGCTTGGTATCTCTATGGTGGCGCTGCGGCGCGGTTTGTGCTCGTGCTCGTTGGGTTGGCCGTGGGGATGGGGGTTTTTAGGCTGGACCCGTTGGCCGTATTGGCAGGCTTTGTGACGGCGCAACTAGCCTTTCCGTTTCTGGCCAGAGGTGGACAACGTGGGCGCGCCTGACTACTGGTATTCGGGTAAATGTGGGTTCGGCGTTAACCACTAAGGATGACCCAAGAGTTTGGGCATCGACGGGGCGCCAAAACTAATTGTTAAAAGTTCTTCGTTCTCAGGCTTGACGTAGGCAGGCCTCTTGGGAACATAATAAATGCATAAGATGCACGCTCGGATAATCACTCGAACAAGCGGCGTGCGATAACGGTTTTTCCAGCATCTTCAATTTGGGGGTTCAATACCTTGAGCGCGTCAGAGACTTCGTCTGGTGGGGGTACGGTTGAGTACATCCAACACCATTTGACCAACCTGTGTGGTGGTCAGTGTGATCCAGAAACCCATGCGGGTACGGGCTTTTGGGCCCTGCACATGGATACCGTGTTTTTCAGTGTCGTCCTTGCGGTATTAATCATTACCGTCAGTATGCGTTTGGGCAAGCGTTTGACTACTGGCGTGCCGGGCGGCTTTCAAAACTTCGTCGAGTCGATCGTCGAGTTCGTCAGTGGTCAGGTCAAGGATACCTTTCCCGGGCATAACCCATTGATCGCGCCACTCGCGCTGACGATCTTTGTATGGGTCTGGCTCATGAATTTCATGGACCTGATACCGGTCGACCTGCTTCCGCAGATCGCGCACTGGTTCGGTATCGAGTACCTCAAGGTGGTGCCCACCACCGATCTCAGCACGGCCTTTGCCATGTCGCTGACGGTCTTCGCATTGATTCTCTATTACAACATCAAGATCAAGGGCCTTGGTGGGTATCTCAAGATCTTCCTGTTTCATCCCTTTGGGAAGTTTCTGGTCCCTGTCAATATCGTCATGACCCTGATCGAGGAGTTGGCCAAGCCGCTCAGCCTCGGTCTCCGACTTTTCGGTAACTTGTTTGCCGGCGAGCTTGTGTTCCTGCTCATCGCGCTGATCGGTGGGACGCTCGCGGTTGGCCTGGGCGCACTGTTCTGGTTCCCCTTGCAGGTTGCATTGGACCTCGGCTGGTTGATTTTCCACTTGCTGATTATTACCCTCCAAGCCTTTATCTTCATGGTGCTGACCATTGTCTATCTGGGGATGGCGCACGTAGACGAACACTAGGGCGCAAAATTGTTGTTTGGTTGATTTGAACTTTGAACTTTGAACTTTGTTGAATAGGAGAGCACTACCATGACACCCGAAATGATCGCACAAATCTATGCCTATACCGCTGTTGGCGTTGGCGTCATCCTTGCCGCTGCCGGACTCGGCTCCGCCATTGGCTGGGGCCTGATCTGTGCCAAGACCCTCGAAGGCATTGCACGCCAGCCTGAGATGCGTCCCGCCCTGATGACCAATATGTTCATCTTTGCCGGTCTGATGGAGTCCTTCCCGTTTATCATCCTCGCCTTCGCGATGTGGTTCCTATTTGCCAACCCCTTTGTCGGTGCGCTACAGAGCGCCTTGGGAGCCGCTTAATCCGGGTTCCTGCGACCTGATCGCATCCAGTTATATGAGGGGTAGAGGAAGATGAATATTACCGTGACGCTGTTCGCGCAGATGGCGGCCTTCGTCCTGCTGATCTGGTTCGTCAATAAAGTTCTTTGGGGACCGCTGAACGCACTGCTTGCGGACCGCCAGAAACGTATTGCCGATGGCCTGGCAGCAGCCGACAAGGGTAAACATGATCTTGAGCTTTCTGAAAAGAAGGCAACGGAGCTTTTACATGAAGCCAAGGGCAAGGCGGCCGAAATCATTACGCAGTCCGAAAAACGAGCGAGTGAAATCGTTGATGAAGCCAAGGTCAATGCCCAGGTCGAGGGCGAGCGACTGATGAGCGCGGCTCGTGCCGAGGTGACACAGGAATTCAACCGCGCCAAAGAGGATCTGCGGGCCCAGGTGGCCGATATCGCGGTCGCTGGCGCGGAGCGGATCCTGGGCCGCGAGGTTGATCGCCAGACTCACGATCAGGTCCTCAAGGATCTGGTTTCTCAGATCTGAACAAGAGGCATAAGACATGGCAGAGTTGAATACGATCGCCAGGCCGTATGCCCAGGCCATCTTTTCGCTTGCGGATAGCAAAAATGAGCTCGCGAAGTGGTCTGATGTTCTCGCTATGCTCGCCGCTATCGCGAGTGACGGCGGTGTTCAGACCTTGGCGGGGGATCCGGGTACCGATAAGTCTAAACTCAAGGACCTGATTTGCGACATCTGCGGCGAGATCGCAGATGTCCAGGCCAAGTCCCTGGTCGATCTCCTAATCGAAAATGGCCGCATCTCTGTGCTGCCAGAAATCGCTCAGCTCTACGAGATCTACCGCGCCGAGTCCGAAAAGACCATCCAGGTCGATGTCGTCTCTGCTTTTGCTCTGAATACCAAGCAGAAGGACGGTATCGCCTCCGCCATGAAGAAACGTTTGGGCAGAGAGGTCAAACTCGTCGCATCGACTGACAAGACATTGGTTGGCGGCGCGATCATTCGCGCCGGTGATTTGGTTATCGATGGAAGCGTGGTCAAGCAGATGCAAAAGCTTGGCAGTACGTTGTCCCGCTAGATTTAACATTTGAGGGGAAGTGCAATGCAGTTGAACGCAGCAGAAATCAGCGACCTGATCCGCCAGCGGATCGAAGGGTTCGAAAAGGTCAGCGAGGCGCGTACGGAAGGCACGGTAGTCAGTGTGACCGACGGTATCGTTCGTATCCACGGCTTGGCCGATGTCATGCAGGGCGAGATGCTTGAGTTTCCTGGCGACACTTATGGTATGGCCCTGAACCTGGAGCGTGACTCCGTGGGCGCCGTGGTCCTGGGCCCTTACGAGAAGATCTCCGAGGGCGATACCGTCCGCTGTACAGGGCGTATCCTTGAGGTGCCGATCGGTCCCGAGTTGCTGGGCCGCGTCGTCGACTCGCTTGGCACTCCGATCGATGGCAAGGGGCCGATCGAGTCCAAGCTGAGTTCTCCGATCGAGCGGATCGCGCCGGGCGTTATCGAACGGCAGTCGGTCGACCAGCCGGTCCAAACCGGTATCAAGGCCATCGACGCCATGGTGCCTATCGGTCGCGGCCAGCGAGAACTGATCATTGGTGACCGCCAGACCGGTAAGACCGCTGTCGCCATTGATGCCATCATCAACCAGAAGGGCACTGGCGTTAAGTGTATCTACGTCGCCGTTGGCCAGAAGGCCTCCTCGATTGCCGCCGTCGTGCGCAAGCTTGAGGAGCACGGCGCTATGGATCATACGATTATCGTTGCCGCCAGTGCCTCCATGCCTGCCTCCATGCAGTTCATTGCACCTTACGCGGGCTGTGCGATGGGGGAGTACTTCCGCGATCGCGGGGAAGACGCCCTAATCGTATACGATGACTTGACCAAACAGGCCTGGGCCTATCGTCAGGTATCCCTACTGCTGCGTCGTCCGCCGGGTCGTGAGGCCTATCCGGGTGACGTCTTTTATCTGCATTCGCGTCTGCTTGAGCGCGCCTCTCGGGTTAACGCGGACTACGTCGAGAAATTCACCAACGGTGAAGTCAAAGGTAAGACGGGTTCGTTGACGGCCCTGCCCATCATTGAGACCCAGGCCGGCGACGTGTCAGCCTTTGTTCCGACCAACGTGATTTCGATCACCGACGGTCAGATCTTCCTAGAGACCGATCTGTTTAACTCCGGCATCCGCCCAGCCATTAACGCTGGCCTGTCGGTTTCCCGAGTCGGTGGCGCCGCCCAGACCAAGATTGTCAAGAAATTCGGTGGCGGTGTGCGCCTGGATCTGGCCCAGTATCGTGAGCTTGCGGCCTTTGCTCAGTTTGCATCCGACCTTGATGAGGCGACCCGGAAGCAGCTTGAGCGTGGACAGCGCGTGACCGAGCTGATGAAGCAGAAACAGTATCAGCCGCTCAGCATCGCCGAGCAGGCCGTTTCCTTGTTTGCGGCAAACAGTGGCTTCCTTGATGACGTCGAACTCAACAAGATCGGCGACTTTGAGGCCGCGCTACACAGCAATATGAACAGCCAGCATAAGGACCTCATGGACAAGATCAATGCCACGGGAGCTCTCAACGACGAGATCACTTCCGGCATGACGTCCGCGATTGAGGCCTTCAAGTCGAACAGCGTCTGGTAAGCGAGGGAGTCAGCCATGGCTGTAGGCAAAGAGATACGTGTTCAGATCAATAGCATCAAGAACACCCAGAAGATTACGCGGGCCATGGAAATGGTGGCGGCGAGCAAGATGCGTAAGGCACAGGACCGGATGAACGGCACCCGTCCCTACGCGACCAAGATGCGCCAAGTGGTTAGCCACTTGGCCATGGCGCATCCCGAATACCGACATACTTACCTCGATGACCGCGAGGAGAAACGAGCTGGCTATATCATCATATCGTCCGATCGTGGCCTCTGTGGTGGTTTGAACAGCAACCTTTTTCGTAAGGTTATCGGTGAGATGAAGCGTCAGAAAGATGCCGGTGTCGGCATTGACCTTTCCACCGTCGGGAGTAAGGCCTACAGCTTCTTCGCCCGCCTGGGCGGTGACGTTAAGGCCCATGTCTCGCATATGGGAGATGCCCCGAGGCTAGAGGAGTTGACCGGTGCGATCAAGGTCATGTTGGACGCCTTCGACGCGGGTGAGATCGACCGACTTTATCTTTGCCACAACGGGTTTGTGAATACCATGACCCAGAGTCCGTCCGTGACTCAGTTGTTACCCATTCCGCCAGCAGAGGACGATGAGCTCAAGCATCACTGGGACTACCTCTATGAGCCGGAGGCCAAAGAAGTCATTGAGGAGCTGCTTGTACGTTATGTCGAGTCGCTTGTCTACCAGGGCGTCGTTGAGAATGCCGCTTGTGAGCAGGCCGCCCGAATGGTTGCAATGAAGGCCGCTTCGGATAACGCCGGAGACATGATCGGAGAGCTGCAATTGGTCTACAACAAGGCCCGTCAGGCAGCAATCACTCAGGAAATTTCCGAGATCGTGAGCGGTGCGGCTGCCGTTTGATATTGAGGTCAACAGGGCATACCGCGACGTGAAGCGTTTGCCTGGATACTAAGAATTTTAGATTAAGAGGAAGAGGCAATGAGTTCAGGTAAAATCGTACAGATTATCGGTGCCGTCGTCGATGTCGAGTTTCCAAGAGACGCGATGCCCAAGGTCTATGACGCCTTGACGGTCGATGACGTCAATCTGACGCTCGAGGTTCAGCAGCAGTTGGGCGACGGCATTGCCCGGACGATCGCCATGGGTAGCACCGACGGTGTCCAGCGTGGCAAGGTCGTCAAAAACACCGGCGCGCCAATCTCGGTCCCGGTTGGTACCGAGACGCTGGGCCGCATCATGGATGTCTTGGGCAATCCTATCGACCAGAAGGGTCCGATCGGCGAGAAGGATCGTTGGGCCATCCATCGTGCAGCGCCCAGTTATGACGAGCAGTCCGGAGGCGCCGATCTGCTTGAGACCGGCATCAAGGTTATCGACCTGCTGTGTCCCTTTGCCAAGGGCGGTAAGGTCGGCTTGTTCGGCGGCGCCGGCGTGGGCAAGACCGTCAACATGATGGAGCTCATCCGTAACATCGCTATCGAGCACAGCGGCTACTCCGTGTTTGCCGGTGTCGGTGAGCGTACCCGTGAGGGTAACGACTTCTACCACGAAATGACCGATTCCAACGTCATTGATAAGGTGTCCCTGGTCTATGGCCAGATGAACGAGCCGCCGGGTAACCGTCTGCGCGTCGCCCTGACCGGTCTGACCATCGCCGAGAAGTTCCGCGACGAAGGTCGTGACGTGCTGATGTTTATCGATAACATCTACCGTTACACCCTGGCCGGTACCGAGGTCTCGGCGCTGCTGGGTCGTATGCCTTCCGCAGTGGGTTATCAGCCCACCCTGGCCGAGGAAATGGGTATGCTTCAGGAGCGGATTACCTCGACCAAGACCGGTTCGATTACCTCGATCCAGGCTGTTTACGTCCCTGCCGATGACTTGACCGATCCGTCGCCGGCCACGACCTTTGCCCACTTGGACGCCACGGTCGTGTTGTCGCGTCAGATCGCTGAGCTGGGCATCTATCCGGCCATTGATCCGTTGGATTCCACGAGCCGTCAACTCGATCCGCTGATCGTTGGTCAGGAGCACTATGACGTCGCCCGCGCTGTGCAGGGTACGCTGCAGCGCTACAAGGAGCTCAAGGATATCATCGCGATTCTCGGTATGGATGAGCTGTCTGAAGAGGACAAGCAGGTCGTTACCCGTGCGCGTAAGATCCAGCGCTTCATGTCCCAGCCATTTTTCGTCGCTGAGGTCTTCACGGGCTCTCCAGGTAAATACGTTTCTCTTAAGGATACGATCTCTGCCTTCCGCAAGATCGTCGATGGTGAGTTTGATCACCTGCCGGAGCAGGCCTTCTACATGGTTGGCGGTATCGACGAGGCGATTGAGAAGGCTAAGGGTATCCAATAAGACCTTTCTGGAGTTAGTCTAATGGGCATGACAATGCATGTAGATATCGTCAGCGCTGAAAAAGAGATCTTTTCGGGTACGGTGGAGATGATCGTGGTGCCGGGCACCATGGGTGAACTCGGCATTTTGCCACGTCACGCGCCGCTTCTGACGCGTCTCAAGCCGGGCGAGGTCCGGGTCGATAAGACTGGTGATGACGGCCAGGAGTTTTACTATATCTCCGGTGGATTGCTCGAGGTTCAACCGCATGTGGTGACGGTTTTGGCCGACACCGCAGTACGCGCCAAGGACCTTGATGAGGCCGCTGCGGTGGCTGCGAAGGAGCGTGCCGAAGATATGCTCAAGGATAAGAGCGCTGAGTTTGATTTCGCGCTTGCGGAATCCGAGCTCGCGGAGGCTGTTGCTCAGCTCAGGGCAATCAAGCGGCTGCGGGAGAAGGCGCAACACTAACGACAATAGACGCGTTCTATATCGTAAAATGTATGTTCAAGGCCGCTTTTAGCGGCCTTGATTTTTTTGGAGGAGTGATTTGATGTCTCTTGAGGTCGTGATACTTGCAGCCGGCGCTGGAAAGCGGATGCGGTCGAGTCGTCCAAAGGTCCTTCACGAGATCGGCGGAGGCAGCCTGCTGGAACACGTCGTCCACACCGCAGAGACACTTTCACCTAGGCGGATACATGTCGTTTACGGCCACGGCGGGGATGTTGTTAGGGACCACTTATCGGAGCTATCTGTCAACTGGGTTGAACAGCGCGAACGTCAGGGCACGGGGCATGCCGTGCAACAGGCGTTGCCACACCTGGATGATCCTGACAGGGTCCTCGTGCTCTACGGCGACGTGCCGCTGTTAACGACGGAAACCGTTCGTCGCTTGCTTGAAAAGGGTGAGCATCACTCGGTTGCGATGTTGACGGCCTTGCTCGACGTCCCAGATGGTTACGGGCGCATACTGCGTGACGAATCCGGTAATGTCACCGCCATCATCGAACATCGCGATGCCTCGCCGGCGCAACGGGCTATCAATGAGATTAACTCCGGGATCATGGTCCTGCCCTATAGCAAACTCCCCGGTTGGCTTGATGCGCTGAGTAACAACAATGATCAGAAGGAGTATTATCTCACTGACATCGTCGCCATGGCAGTCGCCGATGGAACTCAGGTGAATCCGGTTATCGTCGATGATTCCATGGAGGTCATGGGCGTCAACGATCGGATTCAACTTGCCCAGGTTGAGCGCTTCTATCAGCAACGTGTGGCGGGCATGCTTATGGCCTCGGGAGTGACACTGCGTGACCCTGCTCGCCTTGACGTTCGGGGTGAGGTTGCGATTGGCGAGGACTGCGAGATTGATGTTGATGTGATTCTGGAAGGCGAGGTACGTATCGGCCGAGGTTGCCGTATCGGACCTTTCTGCCGGATCCGGAACGCCCTGATTGAAGATGATGTCATCATTCAGTCGCATACCGTCATAGAAGACGCCGAGATTGGTCGTTCCTCTCGTCTGGGACCTTATGCGCGTATCCGCCCAGAGACTCGGCTCGCCGCCGAGGTCCATGTCGGTAATTTCGTCGAGATCAAGAAGTCCGATATCGGTCTGGGCTCCAAAGTCAATCATCTGAGCTATATCGGGGATACCGATATGGGAAGCAAGGTTAACGTTGGCGCTGGAACCATCACCTGTAATTATGACGGCGCCAATAAGTTCCGTACCACAATTGGAGACGATGTCTTCATCGGGTCCGACACCCAGCTTGTCGCACCCGTCAAGGTCGGCGATGGTTCCACGATTGGCGCAGGGTCCACGATCACTCGGGACGCGCCCGAGGGCGAGTTGACACTGAGTCGAGTTCCTCAGAAAACCCGACCCGGCTGGCAGCGCCCGAGGAAAAAAATTCAGTGAAGATAACGCCCAACTTTTTAAAACGGAGTCAATGACATGTGCGGCATTGTAGGTGCGATTGCTCAACGTGACGTGGTGCCCATCTTGATCGAAGGCCTGCGTAGGCTCGAGTATAGAGGCTATGATTCAGCTGGCGTCTCGGTCATCTCAGGTGAAGGGGCGCTCAAGCGTCGGCGCGCAGCCGGCAAGATCGTGAATCTGGCCGCGTGTATCGACGATGCGCCGCTGCAAGGTCATATCGGCATCGCTCACACCCGATGGGCGACCCACGGTGAGCCCACCGAAGGCAACGCCCATCCACATATCAGTCGGAACAGTGTTGCTGTCGTCCACAACGGTATTATCGAGAACCACGAGACGTTGCGCCAAGGGCTCATGGCTCAAGGCTATGAGTTTACGTCCCAGACCGACAGCGAGGTGGTCGCCCATCTCGTCGAGGATTTCTGTGACCAGGGCGGCGGTCTTCTGGAGGCCGTTCAGCAGGCGGTCTCAGTGCTCGACGGGGCCTACGCACTGGGTGTTATTCGCAAAGGCGAGCCTGAGCGCATGGTCGCGGCGCGCCGGGGCAGCCCGCTTTTGATTGGCGTCGGTGTCGGTGAGTACTTCATCGCGTCCGATGTCATGGCGCTCATCCCTGTTACGCAGCAGTTCATCTTTCTTGAGGACGGTGACACGGCCGAACTCACGCGCAAAGGCCTACGGATCTTCGATAGTGAAGGGAGCCTTGTCGAGCGTCCCATCCAGACCAGCGCCCTCGCGGGCGACGTCGCCGATCGTGGCGGATATCGCCACTACATGCTGAAGGAAATCTTTGAGCAGCCGAGCGCAATCTCCGAAACACTCGAAGGCCGCATACACAACGGAAGGGTACTGGAATCGGCCTTCGGGTATCGAGTATCCGATATTTTTGACAAGGTCGAACGCGTTGTCATTGTCGCCTGCGGCACGAGTTTTCACGCCGGCCTGACCGCGCGCTACTGGTTTGAAGGACTGTCAGGGATTCCCTGTACGGTTGAGGTCGCCAGCGAGTTTCGTTACCGCAAGACGGTTCACCTTCCCGGGACCTTGATCGTCACAATCTCTCAGTCGGGCGAGACGGCCGATACCCTGGCCGCACTCAAAGAGACTCAGCGCCTCGGCATGGGCTTTTCGTTGGCCATCTGCAACGTTCCTGAGAGTTCGCTCGTACGGGCCTCAGACATTGTCTTGATGACCCATGCCGGTCCCGAAATCGGTGTCGCCTCGACCAAGGCCTTTACGACCCAGCTTGTCGCCCTGATGTTGTTGGCGATAGTTGTCGGCCGCCGCCACGGTATGACCGAAGAACTTGAGGGTGCAATCGTCAGGGACCTGGCGGGGTTGCCGGCTGCGATCGAAAGCACCCTGCAATTGAACGATGTGATCGAAAAATTATCAGAACAGTTTGCCGACAAGCATCATGCCCTGTTTTTGGGTCGTGGTTCGCAATATCCCGTTGCCATGGAAGGGGCGCTCAAGCTCAAGGAGATCTCCTACATCCATGCCGAGGCCTATCCGGCAGGGGAACTCAAGCATGGTCCGTTGGCGCTTGTTGACAGCGAGATGCCCGTTATCGCCGTGGCCCCGAACAACGAGTTGCTGGAGAAGCTCAAATCCAACCTACACGAGGTACGGGCTCGTGGCGGTAAACTCATTGTCTTTGCCGACGCCAAGGCCGATGTGGGCTCCAGCGATGACATCCAGGTCATCGCGGTCCCTCAGGTCAGCGACACCATCGCCCCGATCGTCTACACGATCCCACTCCAACTCCTGGCCTATCACGCCGCAATCCTCAAGGGCACCGACGTCGATCAACCCAGGAACCTCGCCAAGAGCGTTACAGTGGAGTAGTCGCGAGATTAGGTTTGTATATATTATTTTTCGTGAATAAAGGCGCAAACACTGTAGCCCGTTGATCTGGATTCTAAATAACGCCATTTTTCTGTTCTGACCGCTTGCTCTAGTGCAATGCTAGACATAGTGGATGACGTGTTTGGAAATGGCTTTGGACGCTCGGAATCGTCGAGGTAAGCGAGCTATGCGTCCAGATGGACATAAAAAGTATATTTAGTAAACTGTCACCGTAATTCCCGCAATTCTATTCTGGTAATTTTATTCTGAATCAAGAACATCCCGGAGGAATCCGGGATTTTGGTCTACGAGGATTTTTAGGGGCCTGGGAGTAGGCGCTCTCATATTTGGCGGGACAGACTGATATCAATCATCCCAACTGGGAAAATTGGGTATCGAGACGCTATCCTCGTCATAGGTCCCTTCTTTAGCCCGTCGATGACAGGCCACGCAGTTTCCGAGGAATCGGACATCCTTGTTGTTCCTGACCTCTCGGTTGGTCAGGTCGAGATGCTTGCGTTCGATATAACGGGTCTTCGTGATCCGCAGCGACGGGTTGTTCGGGGCAACCGAATTGGCGATTTTGACCGAAATTCGATAGCTTGAGCTATCGGCCGCGTATTGGGTTGCCAAGGCGAGCACCTTCTTCCGCTCCGCCTCGTTGAGTTCGGCGTTTTCGCCAAAGTGGTTGGACAACTGATCAGGCGCTAGCAGGCGTCGCCAAGATGCGCTAGGCAACAAGCCAGGTTGATACGCGAAATGGCACTCACCGCAACTCTCCCTGTAGAGCTTGTTGCTGATATTTTCGACACCGTCCTTGTGTGAAAAGATGTTTAGGGCATGATCGATAAATCCGCGATCTTCATCCTCATGACCATCGCCTTCAGCCCAAACGGAAGTGCTGAATAGCGCGGCTAGCACACCCAAAAAGAGACATTTTTCATTAATAGACATGATGATTTCCCGCCTTACCATTCCAGTTTAATGGCGCCGACCATGCTTGCGGCTCCGATGATGCCTGCTGTTGAGTGTCCGCCTTTTCCCCCATTGGCAATTGCTATGGCGTATCCCGCAGTACCCAGCAACCCCAGAATCATATGGAGGTTATCCGGATCGGTGATCCCATTATCCCAATGTATATCGTCGTAATGGTAGATAAACCCTGTGGTTACTGCGCCGAGTCCTAAGGCTAAAGCACCATTAGCTAACGCGCGGTGAGTCGAATCATTTTTGGTCCCATTAGCCGCCTCGCTATTGGGCGCGGTAGCCACCGTCAAACCTGCCAAAATCAGTGATCCCAACCCCATGTATTCATGAGCTTTGTTCCCGGTGAGCCATGGTTCATGCCACTGAGCTACGCCAGTTTCGCCCACTTGTGGCGCTGCGGCCGGTTCCATTTGGAGGTCATTCGTCGCCAACATCAAAGACGTAGATGGGGCTGTATGGCTGTAGGCGTCATTTGGAAGCGCAAGACATAGATCCAAAATGGCTATGTTTCTCGAGTCAGTTCCCGCTAATGCTTCGTTTGAAAATACAACAGAAGCCAGAATCGCTATCGCTAAGGCCTTGGTTTTGTAAAGTGATTGTTTCATGAGCTGTATTCCTAATGGCTTAAGACCATAAAAATTTGGCTTGCCAAAAGAGTAAGCGCAAAAAATTAGCTGAAAATTAGTATCCCCTAATTTTGGCGTCGCGCATCGAATTTAGGCCCGCCTCTGGCGGGGCGGGACAAGACCATGGAGATACTTCCATGCACGATGTGGGCGGTACGAATGCCTGACTATTTCCGCACCTTGCCGCGCGGTGTCTGGGCGTTGGGTTTTGTCAGTTTTTTTATGGATACATCTTTGGAGATGATCCACAGCTTGTTGCCACTGCTCCTGGTTGGCGCGTTTTCGGTTGGCATTACCGAGTTGGCACGGCGCTGACGGCCGACGACTTTTGCCTGGTGTTTTGGGTGGCTCTGATCCCCGCAGTGACAGGACTGATATTTGCGCTATCCACTGCAGACTGTTCCGGGCGTGTCCGAGGTTGCCTCGATTGGCGGTTTCGTTAAACAGTATCAGGTCGTCGTCAGCCCCGACGCTCAGCTGAATTTTCATGTCCCGCTAGCGAAGGTCCGGGCCGCGATCCAGCGTTTCAATAATGACGTTGGCGGGTGTTTGATCGAGATGGGTGAGACATGAATACATGGTACGCGGCATTGGGTAGTAGCGTAAGAAACAGGGCGTAGTCGAACTATTTCCCTGAAAGCTAAACTCGGGTCTGGGGCTAAGAATCGGGATCGCCGCCGATACACGCGGTAACTGGCTATCCATATTGTTCCAAATCACGAAATGCGAATCTCCGTTGGCGATGAAGCGTGGCTAAGCGCCATTCACGAGTGATTGTTGAAAGTTCGATGACTTTTCCCTAGAATCGACATTGATGAAACGAATATTGATCTACCTACTGTTGATTGCAAACCTGTTTGCCGGGATGGCCTTTGCCTGGGATAGTCATCCCGAGGCGTATTTGGGCCATAATCTCGTAGCGGTTGACGTGGCTGATCAGAATGCCCCATCGCCCGGTGGCGATGAGCATACCGATGACCACTGCTGCCATGGAGTAGCCCATTTGTTGGCTATCCTTCACGCCGATGCTGTACCGTTTTCGGTTGGTGAGCAGCACAATTTAACCGCGTTAACGCGATCACTGCCTCCCCTCTATATTGCCCCTCTGTTAAGACCTCCCATCGTCTAAATCCTTTTGCTGTTTTTGTGCGTGCCGCGTAGCGAAATACGTGGTGCCTGCTGTTTCACGCACATGAAGGATTTAGTTAATGTTTCTAAAGAAAGGTTTATGGGTGGGCGTGTTCGCCTGCCTGACGTTGCCCGTGTGGGCAGCGACTACCCCTGACACGCGATCCCGCCCGGTTGCTGGTCTGACGACTGCCGACGGGCAGGTGCAGTCAGCGTTGCGGACGTTCGTGGAACGTATTTGGGCGGAGAGCCCCGCCGTGCAAGGGGCGCAAGCGGCCGTTGATGCTGCCCGGGTACGTGGCAAGGCCGCCGGGCGTCCTCTTTATAACCCGTCGCTGGAATTGGACGCGCAACGCACGGACATCAACACTAGCAGCGTCGGCCTCCGTCAGACCATTGACTGGGCTGACAAGCGCGGCTCGCGGCTCGACATTGCCTCTTCAGAAATTCGGGCGGTGGAGGCAGAGTTGATGGTTGCACGCCAACGCATTGCGGTGGAGGCCCTGAACGCGTTGGCCCGATATCTGACGGCGCGGGAAATGCGGGAACTGGCGCTGCGCCGCAGCCGCCTGATGAATCGTTTTGCCGATACGGTGCAACGGCGTTACAGCGCCGGTGATATGCGCGCCCTGGATGCCTCGCTGGCGCGGGTCGCTTACAGCGAGGCCCTGATGCAACAGGCTGCCAGTGAGGGTGAGCTGGCGGAAGCCGAAGCCGCGTTGGGCGCGGTCAGCGGTCTCGATCTGGCGACCTGGCCACTGCTGCCGCAGGAGTTGGTCCCGCGGCCTGAGACGCTGGATGAAACAGCATCCATTAAAATTCTTCCAGAACTCATTGTGTTGAGAGCCCGGATGGAAGCGGCGAGAGGTCGTGTTCAATTGGCAAAGCGGGGGACTCATCCCGACCCTACCATTGGTATTCGTGGCGGTCGTGAAGGCTCGGAAAACCTACTGGGACTGACCCTCGAAATCCCCCTTTTTGTCCGCAACAACTTCACGACGGAAGTCCAGGTGGCCTCGCATGAGGCCGTTCAGGAAGAGCAGGTGTACCGGGATGCCTACCGCCGCGCCCGCGCCCGGCTCGATGGTGCATTGGGCCGGTTTCTAAACACGACCCGTGCCTGGCGGGCCTGGGTCGCCACCGGCCAGCAAGCCCATGTTGAGCAGGTGGAACTGTTGGAACATCTGTGGCAAGCCGGCGAACTGACCGCCACCGATTACCTGATTCAAGCCAAACAAAACGTGGATACCCAGGCCGCTGCCAAGGCCCTGATGGGTGAGATGTGGCGGGCGGCGATCGCTTGGTTGGACGCATCGGGTCAGGTGGAGCGCTGGCTGAGCCTCCTCACTACGGCCCCCTCAACGAATTCCGGAGAGTCACAATGAAGAACGCATGGCTTGTATTGGCGCTGATGAGTCTGGCGAACCCTGTTGCGGTATTCGCCCAAGAACAGGGACATGACCACGGTCATGCTGTTGAAAACACGACTGGGGCGGCGCATGACGACGGCGAAGGCGGCCACGAGGAAGCGGCAAACGATGCCGAATTGAGCGATGAGCAGCGCCGCATGGCAGGCATCGAGACGATGGAGGTGAAACGACTCCTTCTGGGGGATGCAATCACAGCCCCCGGCGAAGCGGTGCTCAATGCTTACCGCACCACCAAGGTGACGCCGCGCACCCCTGCTCAGGTAATGAAACGTCATGCGCGCCTTGGCGATCACGTAAAAATGGGGCAGCTGTTGGTGACGCTCTCCAGCGTTGAGATGGCCGAAGCCCAGGGTGCATTGATGGAAGCCCATGTAGAACTGCGCCGGGTAAAACAACTGGGTCGCAAGGTGGTCTCTGAGAAGCGCTTTGTCTCCGCTGAGATCGCCTATCAACAGACCTACGCCAAGGTCAATGCCTATGGCATGACGAAAGAACAGATCGAGTCCCTGATTAAAACGGGTGACGCCACACACGCCACCGGTGAGTTCCACTTACTTTCGCTTCAGGATGGCACCGTCATCAGTGATGACTTTGTAGTGGGTGAACTGATCGAGCCGGGTCATGTGTTGATAGAGGTCAGCGATGAGTCGTTGCTCTGGATCGAGGCCCGCCTGACACCTGAGGATGCTGGTCGCATCGAACTGGGTTCACTTGCCCGTGTACAAGTGGGAAAACGGTGGCTCAGCGGCAAGGTCGCGCAGGCTCGCCATACCCTGGACGAGGCGACCCGCACCCTGGCGGTCCATGTCGAGGTCGCCAACCCGAATGATGAGCTCCACCCCGGTCAATTCGTCACTGTTGTCATGGAAAGCAAGGAGCAGCAGGGCATTGTTGTGCCGTTGGCTGCCGTGCTGCGCGGATCCGATGGGGATTGGCAGGTGTTTATCGAAAGTGCACCTGGCCGCTTCGAGCCGAAAGAGGTGGAGGTATTGCGCACGGTGGGTGACCGGATGGTGATCGAAGGCATTGCCGAGGGCACAACCATTGTCAGCAAGGGCGCCTTCTTCGTCCAGTCCGAAATCGCCAAGAGCGGTTTTGAAGTGCACAACCATTAGGGGAGATGAAACATGTTGAATAAATTCATCGACCTTGGGGTCGAGAACCGCCTACTGGTGGTGTTGGCGCTGTTGGCCGCTGTGGTCGGCGGGGCACTGGTGTTACCCAAACTCAATCTTGATGCCTTTCCCGATGTCACCAACGTTCAGGTGCAGATCAACACCGAGGCGCGAGGTCTTGCAGCCGAAGAGGTGGAACAACTCATTACCTTTCCCATTGAGGCGGTGATGTATGCCCTGCCGGATGTGGATGAGGTGCGCTCCATTTCCAAGACCGGTTTGTCGGCAATCACCGTGGTCTTCGACGAGGGCACCGATATCTACTTCGCCCGCCAGCTGGTGTTCGAACGTTTACAGGCGGCGAAGGAACAGATTCCCGCCGGTATCGGTACCCCTGGTATGGGCCCCAACACCTCCGGTCTGGGGCAGGTGTTTCAATACATTTTGCTGGCCGAGGAGGGCTCGAAATACGACGCCATTGCCCTGCGCAGTCTCAATGATTGGGTGGTCAAGTTATTGTTGATGCCGGTGCCCGGTGTGACCGAGGTGCTCTCCTTCGGTGGCGAAGTGCGTCAGTATCAGGTGCAACTTGAACCCCAACGCCTGTTGGCCTATGGGCTTTCCAGCGATGACGTGGCCGAGGCCATCGAAGCCAACAACCGCAACGCCGGGGGCTGGTATCTGGATCGTGGTGAAGAGCAATTGGTGATCCGTGGTGTGGGCTGGGTTCGCAGTGGTGAAGAGGGTTTGCGCGACATCGGCAATATCCCGCTCATGGATGTGGATGGCGTGCCGGTGCGGGTGCGCGACGTGGCCCGCGTCGTGTTCGGTCCCGAGATCCGCCAGGGTGCGGTGACCATGGCCCGGCGAGATGCCGGCGGCAATCCCGAATCGCTGGGTGAGGTGGTGGCTGGTGTGGTGCTCAAGCGCATGGGCGCCAACACCAAGGCGACCATCGATAGCATCAAGGCTCGCCTGCCCGCTATTCAAATGGCGCTGCCCGATGGGGTGACCATTGAAACGGTCTACGATCAGTCGGATCTGGTGGACAAGGCGGTGGGCACGGTTAGTAAGGCATTGGTCGAGGCATTCGTCCTGATTGTCATTATTCTGATGCTGTTTCTGCTTAACGTGCGCGCGACCTTTCTGGTGTTGATCTCGGTACCCATCTCCATACTGCTCGCACTGATGGCGATGGCGCAGTGGGGCGTGTCGGCCAACCTGATGTCACTGGGTGGGCTGACTATCGCCATCGGCATGATGGTCGATGGTTCAGTGGTGATGATGGAGCACATCTTCAGTCACCTCAGCCGGCCGGACGCACAACACCGCAGACAGATCCAGCAGGAAGTGGCCATCGGCGCCGAACACCCCTTCGATGCCGCCAACGATTCCCACGGCATCGCGCTACGCATTCAGGAAGCAGCCAGGGAAGTGGGACGGCCGGTCTTTTATGCGGTGATGATTATCATCATCGTCTTTGCGCCGCTGTTCAGTCTCGAAGGCGTCGAAGGCAAACTGTTCCAGCCCATGGCGATCTCCATCGTACTGGCCATGCTTGCCTCGCTGATGGTGGCGTTGGTGGTGGTGCCAGCATTGGCCACTTATCTATTCAAAACCGGCGTCAAAGAGAAAGAGAGCTTCATCATGAAGTCGCTGGATGAGTTCTACCGTATGGCTTTGGGCAGCGCACTGAAAATGCGCGCCGTAGTGGTCGGTACGGCACTGGTGCTGTTTGTCGGAGCGCTGGCGCTGGTCCCATTCCTCGGTACCGAGTTTGTGCCGGAACTGGAGGAAGGCACGCTCAATATTCGCGTCACGCTGGCCCCCTCGGCCAGTCTTGATACCTCACTGGAGGTGGCGCATCAACTGGAGCAACAGTTGATGACTTTTCCCGAGGTGCTCTACGCCTCCAGCCGGGTCGGCCGTGCCGAAATCGGTGGCGACCCGGAGCCGGTCTCCAATGTGGAGATCTATGTGGGCACAAAGCCTGTTTCTGAATGGACCTCCGCGCCGGACCGCAAGGCGTTGCAGGCTTTAATGGAAGAGAAAATGTTGATTCATCCCGGCCTGTTGTTTTCTTTTTCGCAGCCTATCGCCACCCGTGTCGATGAGCTGTTATCCGGGGTGAAGGCGCAACTGGCGATCAAGCTGTTTGGCGCCGATCTCGATCAATTGGCCAAAACCGGCAAGGAAATCGAGGCGCTAGTGCGCAAGATCGACGGCACCCGTGGCGTCGAGATGGAGCAGATTGGTGGTGAGGCGCAACTGGCTGTGCGTCCCGATCGCGATGTTTTAGCCCGTTACGGCATCCCGGTGGCCCAAGTGATGGATCTGGTCAGTGACGCCATCGGTGGCCGCGAAGCAGGGCAGGTGATCAAGGGCAATGAGCGCTATGACATCTACGTGCGTCTGGCTGAGTCTCACCGCAACAGCGTCGAGGCGATCCGCAGCCTGATCCTGCAAGCGCCCAATGGTGCCTGGGTGAAACTGGGTGACGTAGCTCAGGTGGCAATCGAATCCGGTCCGCCGCAGATTCGTCGCGACGACGTACAACGACGGGTGGTGATCCAGTCCAACGTAGAAGGGCGCGACATGGGCAGTCTGGTGGCGGAGCTGCAGCAGAGGATCGACAGTGAAATTGACTTGCCGCCTGGCTATACCGTCGTTTTCGGCGGCCAGTTCGAAAACCAGCAACGCGCCCAGGCGCGGCTGATGATCGTCGTACCGCTGTCGCTGGGCCTGATCTTTCTACTGCTCTACTTTGCCTTCCACTCGGTCGGTCAGGCGGCGCTGATTATGCTCAACGTGCCGCTGGCACTGATCGGTGGCATCGCCGCGCTGTATGTTTCAGGCCAGTATCTGTCGGTGCCCGGCTCCATCGGCTTTATCGCGCTCTTCGGTGTAGCGGTGCTCAACGGCGTGGTGATGGTCAATGCCATCAATCAACGCTTGTCGGGTGGCAGTGATCAGCACACTGCTGCATTTGAAGGCGCGCTTTCTCGGCTAAGGCCTGTGCTGATGACGGCAAGTATCGCTGCCCTCGGTTTGATTCCCATGCTGCTGGCCACAGGTGTCGGTTCGGAAGTGCAACGGCCTCTGGCTACGGTCGTCGTGGGCGGCCTGGTCTCATCCACCTTATTAACCCTGTTTGTTATACCGGCGCTCTATGGCGCCTTTTCCAAGGCGCGTGTTCAAGCGCCACAATCATGACTGGAGGACTGACTATGAACGTTACTCGTATTTACACCCTAATGACCGGTGTTTTTTTCAGCTGTCTTATCATGCCAATGACTGGATTTACCCATGAGACCTTCGATCCTTTACATGTGACGCCTATAGAAACGGTGGAGTCCCGTTTGGCATCACCAGCCGAAATCCATGTTCAAGTAACCGATAAGGGTGTGGAGGTCTCCGGGATACTTAAACGTCACATTAATAAAAAAAGAAAACATCTTCGTGGGCACGTGGATGTTGAACTTTTGGGCGCAGAGGGCCAAGTAATCGAAACGGCTACGCTCCCAATACGGTCCCGGCCGGGTCCAGCCAAGCACGATCATGAAAGAAAATTCTCCGCGACGCTTGCGGTACCGTCGTCATCGGATTACACGGTTCGTGTACGGCACAATATTGGAACCGATGATCATTAATCGTTAGAATTGCAGTTATGGGTACATCTAAAACAGACCGCGCGCGCCAGTCAAGGAACTCTTTCGATGGCACAGGTTAAGTGATGCCTTGTTTTAAGCTGTTGCGTATTCAGATTGTAACTTGTCAGACGTACGATGGTTCCTTAGTTCCACGGTAATATGAACAAGTTCTTCGTGAATGCTCAGCTCTTGTTTAAAGTATTCAGCGCTGGCCTGAGCATCGTCTTTGATGACAAGAGAGAGGATACAGGCGTATTTCCCTTTGCCGACACGCCAAACATACAGGTCGCTGATGTGGGCATTAATCGGCCATGAGTCGATAACGTCACGAATCTCCGTCACTGCGGGGGCGCTCATCTCAGCATCAAGCAATACACGCCCTGAATCACGCAATAGTCCATAAGCCCATATCGTGACCAATACGGCGCCAATGATGCCCATTACGGGATCAAGCCAGCTGGCACCCCAAAATTTACCACCGATCAATGCCGAAATCGCTAAGATAAATGTGGCGGCATCGGCCAGTACATGGAGATATGCAGTACTTAGGTTTAAGTCATGATGATGATCGTGAATGTTGCCGTGATGTTCATGACCATGATGGTTATGTCCGCCCTTTAGCAGCCAGGCACAAGCGAGATCGACCAATAGTCCAATAATGGCGATGGCTTGGTCGTAAGAGATTGGGGTAGGAGAGATCAGACATTCCACGGATTGATACAGTATGAGGCCGGCGATAGCGATCAGGAAGATTGCGCTGGTGTAACCGCTGAGAACCTCAATCTTCCAAGTGCCAAAAGCAAACCGTGAGTCGTGGGCGAAGCGCCGCGATGTATGCCGCCACGGAGAGGCCCAACACCAGCACATGTGCATTCATGTGCCAACCGTCCGCCAATAATGCCATGGAATTATACATCCAGCCCCGCCAATCTCGGCAACCATTATGGTTGCCGTTAAAACGACAGCGCAAAGGGCGTTTCTTTCAGCTAGAGGATTGCCGCCGTCAAAAACGTGAGAGTGGCTCCAGTCGCTTTGAGAAGGGGGAGGGTTCATGGCGTCTTGTCCCCTTCTTTATCTCATACTATACGTTAGTATAGTATGAGATAAAGGCTTGTCATGTCGCACACAATCGAAGGAAAGAAACAGTTGCTGACCCGTGTACGTCGAATCAAGGGTCAGGCGAACGCCTTGGAAAAAGCTTTGGAGCAGGATAAAGAGTGCGCGGCGATCCTACAGCAAATCGCCGCGATCCGCGGAGCCGTAAACGGGCTAATGGCTGAGGTGTTGGAAGGACATTTGCGGGAGTATCTTGGCGCCGAGGATGTGTCCACCCGGCAGCGTAATGAGGATTTGGCGCAGGTTATTAAATTGCTTCGCTCATATCTCAAGTAAAGACTTATGACAGCAGCAAGTAAAAGCTGTAGTAGTTCAGACTTAATCTGACACCTGACTTGAAAAAGAGAGGGTTACCGGTTTTGATGGAAGTGCGAACTTTCACTAAAAACCTAAAGAGGTAACCCTCATGATCAATAG
>Ga0316204_10002074_pt1 | contig 47938 bp, 30 predicted proteins | sample 6monrhotite_MG_2_FD_205661 | JGI IMG/M metagenome (GOLD analysis project Ga0316204, IMG submission 205661) | Microbial mat bacterial communities from mineral coupon in-situ incubated in ocean water Damariscotta River, Maine, United States -... | ecosystem: Environmental > Aquatic > Marine >... | reverse complement strand
GCAGAACAACAACAGCTCGGCTCCGTCGAAAACCGTCCACGTGTTCGCAAGGTCTTGCCTCCTGATGTCGCCTTGCGGCGAGGCATCTGACGTCGCAACACCCTCTAGTGTGAGGCGCTGGGACGTCGCGTTCCTCAGAGGGTCCTCTTCGCAGTTGGCGCGTGCCATGCGGCACGGTCTGACGGAAGGTGGGGACTTATCGAGAGGGTGGGGAGGCGGTGCGGACTTGCGGAGGGTGGGGACTTATCGAGAGGGTGGTAGGGCATCCCGGCCAACAGGCTGCTAGCACATCTCGCTATCCGCTACAGTGACCAGTCCCCGCGCCAGGCATCCCACTGGTGGTGGTAGTCATCCAGGTCCGTCTCATAGGACACCGTGATGCCCAGCTCGGCGGCCGACCACAGCCCCCGGGAGAAGGCCTCGGTGTCGGTCCAGTCCACCGCGTTGGGTTCCTCCGTCTCCGCCTCCGCCTCCGCCTCAGTGGCGGCCATGATGTGGGCCTGGGCCTCCCCGCTCATCGCCACGGCGAGGCCGCGATCATGAGAGAAGGCCACCCGCGCCGGATCCAGCGCCGCGACGTCCAGGAAGAAGCCGCCGCTGATAACCAGCGCGTCGCCGTCAACGCTCAGCGTCATGTCCACCGGCAGCCGCAGCGCCTCAGTGTCCTCCGTACCATCGTCGAAGTACGTCCAGACGCAGGTCTCGGCCTCCTCCGGGCGCAGTCCGTCCACGGAGACCGCCACGCTGGCGGTGGGGGAGAGGCCTTGGTGGCGGTTATCCCAGGTCAGCAGCGCCGGGGGATTAGCCAGGATCAGCGCCTCAATCTCTGTCGGGGAGAAGCCCTGCGGTCCGGTCTCCTCCGCGGCCAGGGGCGTGTCCTCGCACTCGCCGATGATCACCATGTGCGGCGACCCCCCCTTGCCATCACAGGCGGTCAGCAAGAGCGCGAGCCAGATTGAGTGCGTCCACATGCACGCATTGTATCCGCTCGGCCCAGGCTGACCGGGACCGAAGCCCACCTGCCCCTTCGGACGCCGAAAGCCCACCCCCCAGCGCCCAACCGCGGGGCTCATCAATTCTGGTGATTGGCAGGGGCTGTCCGCTGTGTGACCATCCGCCCGATGGAGAGCGGCCCGAGGGGGCTCACTGACCAACGGGGCTCTCTGTCCACAATTTGAGCCTGAGGAGACACATGCGTGTGCGACGCATAGGCGTACTATTGGTACCGATCGCCATCGGTGGGTGGTGGCTCATGGCCTCCTCCCCCACCGCGCCGCCCAGCACCCTGCTGAACGCCGCGCAGGTCTCACAGGAGCAGACCAGCGCGGCGCGGCAGCTCTCCTCCTCCCCTGCAGGGGTCGAGCAAATCCATACGGATATCGCTGACTACAGCGCGCTGTTTGCTCCTCAACCTCCCCGGAGCACGGAGGCTACGCGGGCGGGCATTGAGGAGCGGGAGCGGGCCGCCGCCGAGACGGCCGCCCGCCTCGCCGCTCACGAGCCCGCGGACCTGCTGCAGGCCTTCAGGGACGCCGAGCGCAGCCGAGAGAAGCTCCTGCTCGTCGAGGCGGTCTCTCAGAGTGAGCACCCCGACGCCCTCGCTGTCCTCCAGGAGCTGACCTGGGGCGCTGAGCGCCACGGCTTCCGCGAGGCCGCGCTGCGTGGGGTCACCCACAGCGCCGATGAGGCGCGCGATGACGCGCTGATGGCCCTCCTCCTGATTGGGGACGAGCGGCTGCGCGCGCAGGCCGCCCAGGGGCTGTTTGGTGCCGCTGTGGCGCTCGATGCGCTGGTCCACATCGCCTGGATTGATGACAGTCGCGATGTCCGAGCCGAGGCGATGCACTCGATCTCCGGCATCGGCACCTCCCCGGCCCGCGACGCCCTTGAGTCTCTCTCGACCGAGCACGACGACCCCGCGACGCGGACGTTTGCAGCCCGCGCTCTCCAGCGCTCCGAAGGCTGATCTCCTCAGTTTTGTTGAACTTGTTCAGGAAATTACCGTGTCCAAGATCTCACCTCTCTCTCTGTCTCTCTGTCTCGCGCTGGCCCTCGTGGCCCGCGCCGATACCGACGACGCCAACCTCAACCCCACCATGGAGCTGTCCGTCGAAGAGGCGCACATCCAGCTCGATGAAGGGCGTGAGTATGTGATGGTCTCCGGCAGCGTGGAGCTGGGCGGCGGGCTGATGGCCCTCGACTTTCGCTCCAGCGACGAGGTCGCGCCGGGCGCCATGGCGCTGACGATCGGCGATCAAGAAGTCTACAGTGAGCCTGTGATCGACTTCGAGGTTCGCGACCTCGCGGCGGACACCGACAACAAAGAGAAGTGGCGCTACAAGACCCAGCCCCGAGAGCGCATCACCTACCGGTGGAAGAACTCGCTCAAGTACCTCGCTGATAACGACACCGCGCTGCCCGATGACCTGGGCCTCCTCAAGAGTCGCTTCGTGCACAGCGACGACACCCGCATGCGCCTGAAGTGGCGCACGGCGGAGCTCCCGCTGACCATCACCATCGACGGAGACCACCTGGTCACCATCGATGAAGACGAGAACATCATCACCGAGCTGGAGTGCTTTCGGATCGGTCGCCGCCGGGTGGACGTGATCTACCCGGCTCGCATCGGCAACGGCAACGAGGTCACCTGGTACCGAGACGGTGAGCCCACCACCTACGAAGCCGAGGTCTACAGCCACGAGATCCTCGACGACGGTACCGCCGAGAGCGTCTTCTTCAACGCCGGCGGGCGCTTCTTCTTCAAGGTGCCCTTCACGGACCAGGGTGCCATCCTCGACCCCGATGACTTCTCGCTGGCGATCAGCACGAGCATCGGAGACGCCATCACCGGCACAGTGGACGCGCAGATCCTGTTGGACAGTGGCGACTTCTGCTACGAGGACGGCGACCTGCTGGGCGGCAGCCAGGGGGACTGCGACGGCGACGATGACGGCTGGAGCCTTGAGGACGGTGACTGCGACGACACCGACGAGAGCAGCTACCCCGGCGCTGTCGAGAGCTGCGACGGCGCGGACAACAACTGCGACGGCACCATCGACGAGGGCCTGACCACGACCTTCTACGCCGACGCTGACGGCGACGGCTACGGCGACCCCGACGCGAGCACCGAGAGCTGCAGCGCCCCCGCGGGCTACGTCAGCAACGCTGATGACTGCGACGACACCTCCGCGCTGGCCTACGATGGCGCCGATGAGGTCTGCGACGGTGTCGATAACGACTGTGATGGCGCCGTCGACAATGACGACGCGTTGGACGCGGGCACCTGGTACGCGGACACGGACGGTGATGGTTACGGCGACCCCGCTTCCAGCAGCCTCGCCTGCGATCAGCCCGCCGACTACGTCGGCAACACCGACGACTGCGACGACACCTCCGCGCTGGCCTACGACGGCGCCGCCGAGGTCTGTGACGGCGTCGACAACGACTGTGATGGAGGTTTGGACAACGACGCCACCGACGCCGGCACCTGGTACGCCGACGCCGACGGCGACACCTACGGCGACGCCAGCTCCAGCGTCGCCTCCTGTGATCAGCCCGCTGGCTACGTCAACAACACCGATGACTGTGATGACACCTCGGCCCTCGCCTACAGCGGCGCCGCCGAGGTCTGTGACAGCGTTGACAATGACTGCGACGGCGACACGGACGACGCCGACAGCGGGCTGACGGGAGCGCCCAGCTGGCACGACGACGTGGACGGTGACGGCTACGGCGCGACGAGCGCGAGCACCGCCGCCTGTGAGCAGCCCGCGGACACGCTCGCTGACGGCAGCGACTGCGACGACACCGAGGCGCTCAACTTCCCGGGCGCCGACGAGATCTGCGACCTGCTGGACAACGACTGCGACGGTGACGCCGATGAGATCGACGGCGCGGACCCCTGCGACGGCGCGGTGGGCACGCTGTACGTTCGGGCCGTGGACATTGACGACGTGGGCATCGCCGGTGTCGCCGTGACGGTCGGCGCGGAGGCGCCGGTGCTCACGGACGCGGACGGCTTCGCGGTCCTGGTTGACCTCGCGGCGGGCGAGGCGTATGCGATCGCCGCGTCAGCGGATGGCTGGAGCCACGGCCAGGACACCGCCGCGGCCTACGAAGATGAGAACTCGTATGTAGAGATCGTGCTGCTGGCGACCACCGAGGAGACCATCAGCTATACCCCCTCGGCTGGCGGCAGCGTGCTCACCGATGACGGCGTGGTGTTTGAGATCCCCGCTGGGGCGGTGGTGGACGAATACGGCGCCGATATCACCGGTGAGCTGGTGCTGGAGTACGTGTTCCTTGATGAGGCTGAGGAGATCTTCGCGGCGCCGGGGCGGCTGCTCGCGGAGGAGGGCGGCGAGGAGGTGTCGCTGGAGAGCCACGGCATGGTGGACGCCACACTGACCTACAACGACGTGCCGGTCACGCTGGCGCTGCCGATCACCCTGAGCTTCCCCCTGGTCAACCCCGATGACTTTGTCAGCGGAGAGGCGCTGGAGCACTTCACCTTTGATGAAGACGCCGGGTCGTGGGCGCAGGAGGGGGACGGGCTGGTCGTGGACGACGGCGAGGGCGGCCTGGACTACACCGTGGCCTTGAGCCACCTGTCATGGCATGGGGCGGCGAGATATCTCGTCAAGGACCAGTGCCTCGTGGTGGACCTGACGGACTGCAGCGGTAGCTACGGACAGTTCCTATCCGTCAGCGCGGGCAGCTTTCAGAACTACACGATCATCCCTGTTGGAACACAGAACTCCATATGTGTCCCCATCCCCTCTCCAAAGGGCTCTTCGGACAACTATTATGTATGGAGTGGTGGAGGGTATGTCTACGGGCTCACCACGGTGCTGATTGATCAGCAGAACGGAACCTGCGGCGATGAAGACAGCTGCGCCTCCGTTGCGCTGTCCTGCTCTGACTCGGATCTTGACAATGATGGTTATCCATCAACTTCCGACTGTGATGATTACGACAGCGGCATCAACCCCGGCGCCGCTGAGGTGTGTGATGACATCGACAACGACTGTGACGGCACGGTCGACAACGATGACGCTACCGACGCCGACACCTGGTACGCCGACGTCGACGGCGACACCTACGGTGACTCCAGCTCCAGCACATCCTCCTGTGATCAGCCCGCTGGCTACGTCAGCAACACCAACGACTGCGACGACACCTCAGTATTGGCCTATGACGGCGCCGCCGAGGTCTGCGACAGCGTTGATAACGACTGCGACGGCACCGCAGATAACGACGACGCCACCGACGCCGATATCTGGTATGCGGACACAGACGCGGACGGCTACGGCGATCCGGCTGTCAGCACCACCGCTTGCGAGCAGCCCGCTGATTACGTCGCCGATGGCAGCGACGCCTTCCCCAGCGACGTCACGGAGTGGGCTGACTCCGACTCCGATGGCGTAGGAGACAACACGGACGCCTTCCCAGATGACGCCACAGAGTGGGCGGACTCCGACCTCGACGGCGTAGGGGACAACGCGGACACCTGCGCTGATGTCGACGGCGACGGCTATGGCGAGGCGGGCTCAGCAGGCAACACCTGTGCTGCTGCCGACTGCGATGACTCGAACGAGCATTGCAATACAGACTGCGCCACGGACGCCAATGAAGACGGCGTTGTTGACTGTGTGGCAGACTACTACAGTGAGGCAGTCCTCGCGGCATCCGACGGCGCAACGGAGGATGGTTTCGGTGGTACGGTATCGGACGCTGGTGACCTGAACGGCGACGGCTATTCCGATGTGGTTGTTGGGGCCTACGGCGATAGTGATAACGGCACCAATTCCGGTTCAGTGTATGTTTACTACGGCACCAGCACGGGCATCGACATCAACTCCGAGACGAAGCTTGTCGCCTCCGATGGCTCAGGTGAGGATCACTTCGGTATTTCGGTGTCAGGCGCTGGTGACTTGAACGGTGACGGCTATTCCGATGTGATTGTTGGGGCCTTCCGGGATGATGACAACGGCGTCAACTCCGGTTCAGTATACGTCTACTACGGCAGTAGCGCGGGCATCGACATCAACTCCGAGACAAAACTCATCGCCTCGGGTGGTGCAGACGATGACCATTTCGGTACTTCGGTGTCGGATGCGGGTGACTTGAACGGCGACGGCTATTCCGATGTGATTGTTGGGGCCGCCTCTGATGATTATAACGGAACCGACTCTGGTTCCGTGTACGTCTACTACGGCAGCGACACAGGCATCGACATCAACTCCGAGACGAAGCTTATCGCCTCCGATGGGTCATTAAACGACAGCTTCGGTCACCTGGTGTCGGGCGCGGGTGATTTGAACGGCGACGGCTATTCCGATGTAATTGTTGGGGCCTACCGGGATGATGACAACGGAGCTAGCTCTGGTTCTGTGTATGTCTACTACGGCAGCGGCGCGGGCATCGACATCAACTCCGAGACGAAGCTCATCGCCTCGGATGGTGCAGACGGCGACCGCTACGGTTTTTCGGTGTCAGGCGCGGGCGACTTGAACGGTGACGGCTATTCTGACGTGGTTGTTGGGGCCTACCAGGATGATACTGCCGTCAGCGGCGCTGGCTCCGTGTACGTCTACTACGGCAGCGACACAGGCATCGACATCAACTCCGAGACGAAGCTCATCGCCTCGGATGGTGCAGAAGGTGACTATTTCGGTGTCTCGGTATCAGGCGCTGGTGACTTGAACGGCGACGGCTATTCCGACATGGTTGTTGGGGCCGCCTTTGATGATGATGATGGCGCCGCTTCAGGTTCCGCATACATCTACTACGGCGGCAACGCAGGGATCGAACCCAACTCCGAGACAAAGCTTACTGCCTCGGATGGTGCAATCTCCGACCTCTTCGGTGAATCGGTGTCGGGCGCGGGTGATGTGGACGGAGATGGCGACAACGATGTAATTATTGGTGCCTATAGTAGTGATTCTTATCGTGGCTCTGCCTACCTTTTAGGTATGTCTGCACCACTGTTCACCTGGTATGCAGATGCCGATAGTGATGGTTACGGTGACGCAAGCAGTTCAATCGAAGCCAAATACCAACCCGTTGGCTACGTCGCTGACAACACCGACTGCGACGATATCTCCGCGCTGGTCTTTGGTGGCGCTGTTGAGGTCTGTGATGGCATCGACAATGACTGCGACGGCACGGTCGATAATCCCTCCGGGCCGGGAGCCGCCACTGATGCCAGTGTCTGGTACGCGGACGCTGACGGCGACACCTACGGTGACTCAACCCTGAGCGCCGCCGCTTGCGAGCAGCCCGCTGGCTACGTCAGCAACACCGATGACTGCGATGACACCTCCGCCCTCGCGTACAGCGGCGCGGCCGAAGTGTGTGACAGCGTCGACAACGACTGCGACGGCACCACGGACAACGACGATGCTACCGACGCCGGCACCTGGTACGCCGACGCGGACGGCGACAGCTACGGCGACTCGGCTGTCAGCACCACCGCTTGCGAACTGCCCGCAGGCTACGTCGGCAACACCGACGACTGCGATGACACCTCCGTGTTGGCGTACAGCGGCGCGGCCGAGGTCTGCGACAGCATCGACAACGACTGCGACGGAACCACCGACAACGATGACGCGGTGGACGCGCTCACCTGGTACGTGGACACGGACACAGACGGCTTCGGCGACTCGGCTGTCAGCACTACCGCCTGCGAACTGCCCACCGGCTACGTCGGCAACACCGATGACTGCGATGACACCTCCGCCCTCGCGTACAACGGCGCAGCCGAGGTCTGCGATAGCATCGACAATGATTGCGACGGCACAGTCGACAATCCCTCCGGGCCGGGAGCGGCGGTGGACGCGCTGACCTGGTACGCGGACAGCGACAGCGACGGCTTCGGGGACACCGACGCCAGCACCACCGCCTGCGAGCAGCCCACCGGCTACCTCGCTGACGCTGGACCCGGTCTGGAGGACTGCGATGACAGCAGCGCCGCCACCTACCCAGGCGCCGCCGAGCTGGACTCCGCCACTGACTGCATGCTCGACGCGGACGGCGACGGCTACGGCGAAGAGGTTCCGCTCAATGGCGTCACCGCTGGAAGTGACTGCGACGACGGCAGCAGCGGCACAAACCCTGCTGCGGACGAGGTCTGCGACAACGTCGATAATGACTGTGACGGCACCGCGGACAACAACGACGCAGTGGATGCACTCACCTGGTACGCCGACGCCGACGGCGACACCTACGGCGACCCCACCGTCAGCACTACGGCCTGCGAGCTGCCCAGCGGCTACCTCGCCGACGCCACCGACTGCGATGATGCTGACAACAACATCAACCCCGCTGCGGCGGAGCTCTGCGACGAAATCGACCAGGACTGCGACGGCCTCAACTACGAGGACGGCTCCGTCGCCTTCACCGCCGACCTCGACGGCGTCACCGCTGACCTGACGGGCGCCTACCTCTGGACAGACATCGCCTCCCCGGTGGCCTACACCCTGGACACCGACGGCACCCTGGAGTTCTGCGGCGGCACCTTCTATACCAACATCGTCGTCACCGCCGACAGCGCCACCATCACCGGCGCGGGCCTCGCCGGCGACACCATCCTCGACGGCAGCGCCCTCGACAGCGTCATCTACGCCTGGAACACCAGCGCCCTGACCCTCAGCGACCTGACGCTGACCGGCGGCGCCGGCACCCTGCAGAGCCACACGTGGGTCGAAGACAACCTCTCCTACCACCACACCTCGGTGGTCGCCGACGGCAAGGACGAGCGGCTCGGTGGCGCCCTGTACGTCAGCGATGTCACCACGGTCGAGCTCTACTCAGTGGACATCACGGGCAACGACGCAGCGGTCAACGACATCCTGTACGGCGGCGGCATCTTCGCGCTCAATGTGGACGACCTCTCGCTCTATGACGTCGACGTCTCAGACAACTCAGTCGGCATCGGCGTGGCCGCCGCCGCGCTGCTGGAGCAGACGCGCAGCCTCTCGGCGATCACCTCCAGCTTCTCCAATAACTACAGCTCCGCAAACGCCACCTACGGCGGCATCCCCGGCACCGTGCTTCGCATGACCTACGACAACGACGCGCTCACATCCAGCGCGCTGCTGTCCGATGTGACGGTCACCGGGAACACGGTGAACGATGCCGTCGATGGGGTCGGCGACGCGGTCTACCTCGATCTGCAAGGCACCGACGCGGCGCTGCCTTCCGCCACCATCAGCGACAGCACCTTCGACAACAACGCGACCAACTACACTGTGCTGGCCGCCCACCTGAGCGGCGATCCCAACACCCTGGGGCCGCTCGACATCAACAACACCAGCTTCAGCGGCAACGCCGTCGGCGGCATCGGCTCCTTGATGCTGTTCGCCGACGCCACCCTGGACGCGGTGACCATCGCGGACAACGAGAGCCTGGCCGCTATCGACCCGGCCTCCACCAGCCTGGCGGTGGCGCAGCTCACCATCAGCAGCTCCGCGGTGAGCGGCACCGCGGCGAGCTACGAGCACGCCATCTACTGGATGACCGCCGAGGGTGGCAGGACGCTCACCGCCACCGACACCACCTGGACCGGCAGCGGCAGCAGCGGCCTCTATGTCTCGGACAACCACACCGCGGCCTTCCCCGCCGCCTTCACTTCAGACTTCTCCTGCGTCGGCGACCTCGGGGTCACCTGCAGCTTTGATGTGGACGGGGACTGGTACATCGCCGACAGCCTCGGCGGAGAGGACTGCGACGACAGCCCGGTGACCGGCCCGGCCATCAACCCCGACGCCGTGGAGATCGCCGGCGACGAGGTGGACCAGGACTGTGACGCCCAGGAGCTCTGCTACGCCGACGCCGACGAGGACGGCTATGTCGCGGAGGACGACAGCACCGTGCTCTCCAGCGACCTCTCCTGCGCGGACGCCGGCGAGGGGCGCGACGACGCGCTCACCGGCGACTGCGACGACAGCCGGGCGGACGTCAACCCCGGCGCCGACGAGGTCTGCGACAGCGTCGACAACGACTGCGACGCCTTGACCGACGATGACGACGGCGGCCTGGACCTCTCCACCGCGGACACCTGGTACGAGGACGCGGACAGCGACACCTACGGCGACGCCGCCTCCAGCGCGCTCGCCTGCGCCCAGCCGACCGGCTTCGTCAGCGACGCCACTGACTGCGACGACAGCAGCGCCGCCACCTACCCCGGCGCCGCCCCCCTGGACTCCGCCGCCTGCATGACCGACGGCGACGGCGACGGCTACGGCGCGGACAGCCCCGCCGCCGGCGTGAGCGCCGGCACCGACTGCGACGACGGCAGCGCCACCACCTTCCCGGGCGCCGCCGAGCTGGAGAGCGCGACCGCGTGCATGTCGGACGCCGACGACGACGGCTACGGCGCGGGCAGCCCCGGAGCCGGTGTCATCGCCGGTGTGGACTGCGGCGACACATCCAGCCTGGTCTACCCTGGCGCCGCTGAGATCTGCGACGGCGTCAACAACGACTGTGATGTGGTGGCCTCAGAGGACGGCATGGTCAGCTTCATCTCCGAGAGCGATGTGCTGACCGACCTCACCGCGACCTTCGCGGCGGGCAGCGACGTCGCCCCGGTGGAGTACACCGTCAGCGATGACGGCACGCTGACCTTCTGCGACGGCACCTACTACGCCAACCTCACGATTGAGGCGGCCAACACGATCATCACCTCCGCCAACGGCGATCTCACGACCACCCTGGACGGAGCAGGTGCGGACAGCGTCATCAAGGCCTGGGACAGCAGCGGGGACATGGACTCCCTGCTCATCAATGGCCTCACGCTGACCAACGGGTACGGCAGCTATGGACCGCACTCCTGGTGCGCGCCCTTCCTGGGTGGCTACTGCTACAGCCAGCTGTACTCGGCCGGCGGCGGCGCGCAGATCTACAACGTCGAAGACGTGACGATCAGCAACAGCGTCTTCACCGAAAACCTCGCGGAGCGGGGCGGCGGCCTGAACCTGGAGACGAACGGGGATGGGGTCAGCGACAGCCTGGTCATCACCGACACGATCTTCTCCAACAACGAGGACACCTTCCATGGCGGCGCGGCGATGCACATCGTCAGCAGCACCAGAGACATGACGGCGTCCTTCAGCGGCATCGTGGTCTCTGACAACCTCTCCGTGGGCGCGCCGGTCCAGCTCGTGCTCGACTACAACGACCCCAACGGCTCGTTCGCCACCATCACGGACAGCACCTTCAACGACAACACCGGCGGGACGGCCGGCGCGATCTACTCGGTCTACATGGACCTCCTCCTCAACACGGTCGACTTCGACAACAACTACGGCCCCACTGCGGGCGCCATCTACATGGACCGCGGGCCCCTGTGGATGAACGACAGCACCTTCACCGACAACAGCAGCGACAGCGCCGCGGTCCGTGTAGAGGGCGGCCCCAAGGGCAATGAGGCGCAGCATGTCCTGGACGGGAGAGACTTCCAGGTCACCAACACCTCCTGGAGCGGCAACACCCCCGCGGACGTCTTCATCACCGATGACGACGGCCCGAGCAGCGGGACTGACGACTCCTACACCTTCGTCATCGAAGGGAACCAGGACTTCACCTGTGAGCACGGCTATGACAGCGTCTACCCCATCTACGAGTACCTGCTGGAGTGCGACGCCCCCGACGGCGACGGCGACGGCTACTTAGACGGTGTGGACTGTGATGACGGCGACGCCGCGGTGTTCGCGCCACAGGACTGGTACCTCGACGGCGACGGCGACGGCGACGGCTACGGCGCCAGCACCAGCCAGTGCGATCAGCCCTCGGGCTACGTCGGCAACGGCGACGACTGCGACGACGGCGACGTCCTGATCAACCTCGACGCGGACGAGATCTGCGACAGCGTCGACAATGACTGTGACGGCCTGATCGATGATGACGATGATGTCGTGCTCGGCGTGCCCACCTGGTACGAAGACGCCGACGGCGACACCTATGGCGATCTCTACTCGACGCTGGAGTCCTGCGCCCAGCCCAGCGGCTACAGCGACAACAGCGACGACTGCGATGACGGCGACGCCGCGACGCAGGCGGAGCGGGACTGGTACCCCGATTGGGACGGCGACAGCTACGGCGACGACGCCAGCGCCCCCACCACAGCCTGCTACCAGCCGGCTGGCTACATCGACGACGGCAGCGACTGCGATGACACCGCCGGTGCCATCAACCCCGGCGCGGTCGAGGTCTGCGACAGCGTCGACAACGACTGCAACGGACTGAGCGACGCCGACGACGGCCTCACCTGCTCGACCTCCCCCTGTGACTGCGCCAGCGACTCCGCCTGTCTGGTCGACGCCAGCGACGTCATCCTGGACCAGTACGACTGGAGCGCCCCCCCCACGGTGGTGGAGACGATCACCCAGTCCGGCACACTGTATGTCTGCCCGGGGACGTGGGAGGTGGACATCTACGCCAACAACACAGCGTTTGAGATCCGCGGGGATGGCGTCGGCACAACGACGCTTCAGGGAGCGGACGTCTACGGCAGCCACTTCATCCAGGCCCAGGGATCCCTCTCGATATCGGACATCACCCTGGATGGCGCGGGCACCACCTACTACTCGTACGCCATCCGAGTCGCGGGCGCCGATGGGCTGACGATCAATTCAGCGGATCTGTTGAACTTCAACACGAGCCTGTTCTTTACCGGGAAGCTGAACCTCACGGATGTGCACATTGACAACACGACGTGCGGCGCGCCGATGATCTATGCGAGCCTCGCCTCAGAACCCCACGCGGTCCTGACCGATACGCTCATCACCAACTCAACCACGCCGGTCATGTTCGGTGGGTACGCCACCAACTACGATCTCATCAACACGAGCATCACGAACACCACAGGCGTGCTGACTACTCTCTCGACCGGAAGCCGTGACTTCTCTCTCGTGAATACGGACATCAGCAGCTCGTGTACGGACTGCGCTGTCACAGGCACGGACTTCCAGAGCTTCGGCGGCGATCTGAACCTGAGTGACACATTCGGCGCCGGTCCCCTCGATCTCGTCTGTACCTACAACTCGGGCTGCGTCCTCAGCGAGTAGTATCGATCAGACATGCTCCCCTCCATCGCCATCGTCGAAGACAGCCTGCCCATCCAGAGGCGGCTGGTACAGATCATCCAGGCATCGGAGCAGTTCCGGCTCGCAGGGGCAGCCTCGACGCTGGCTGAGGGATACGCGCTGCTCGCCGCGAGCTCGCCCGATGTTCTGCTGACTGATCTGGGCCTGCCAGACGGGACGGGGCGCTCGCTGATCACACAGTGTCGGCTTCACCACCCCTCGACGTTCGTGTTGGTGTTGTCGATCTTCGGTGATGAAGCCTCCGTCATCGGCGCGATTGAGGAGGGCGCCCACGGCTACCTGCACAAAGACACGCCGCTGGTTGACGTCGTGCCGGCCTTGGAGTCCCTGCTGGATGGAGGCTCTCCCATCAGCCCGAAGATCGCCCGGCGACTGATCAATCAGTTCAGGGTTCCCGATAGAGATACGACCGCGTTGAGTGGTCGGCAGCTGGAGATCCTCTCCCTGCTCGCGCGGGGGATGACCGCAGCCGAGGTCGGCGGGCTCCTGGCGATCAGCGTGAACACCGTCAACACCCACATCCGGGCCATCTATCGGATACTCGGCGTCAACAATCGCTCATCAGCGATCTACGAGGCCGCTCAGCGCAGGCTTATCCGCCTGATCGAGTGACGGGTCCGGGAACCACAGCCCGACCTGTCCTTCGGTGCTTCGAGCAAAGACGACCTGTCCCCGCAGCGCGGCCGCTCGGGCCTGCATGCCCGACAGCCCCCGCCCTCGACGTACGTGCTGGGGGGCAAACCCGTTGCCGCCGTCACACACCTCGATGTAGAACCCCGGCAGACCGGACGAGCCGCGCTGCTTGCTGAGCTGGAAGCGGATGGTCGCCGGCTTCGCGTGCTTGAGCGCGTTGGTTATCGCCTCCTGAATCCATCGGGTGAGGTGCAGAACCTTGTCGGGCGCCATGGGCGGATCGATGAGCGCATCGACCTGCCAGAGCAGCGCCACCCCCGCGGCGCGCAGGCGGGGCTCGATGCGCTCGCGCACGGAGCCCAGCGCCAACGCCAGGCTGTCGATGGTGGGATCCAGGGAGTCGAGGATGATGCGGAGGTCGTCCAGGCACTGCTGCAGCGAGAGCGTCAAGATGTCGGAAGAGAACTCCTCCGCTTCGAGGTGACTCAGGCAGAGGACCAGCTCTCCGCCGATGCCGTCATGGAGATCGAGGATGAGGCGGTTCCGCTCCTTGTCGAGGATCCGCCGCTGGTTCATCTCCAGGTTTCGGGCGTGCTGCTCCGCCAGCTCGTCCTCGCGCTCGCGAAGGAGCTCCTCCAGCTCCATGGCGCTCATCCGGGCGGCGTTGAATGAGCGGATGAAGCGCGCTGAGAGGATGAGCCACAGCCCGATGCACCAGGTGCCGAGGATCAGCGGCGCCGTGCGGGGCAGGGGGGATGAGAGCAGCCCGATCTGCTGCATCATATCGAGGAGGGCGAGGGAGACCGCCCCCCCAGCGGCAATAATCACCCCCCAGCGGGTAGCTCCGGCGAGGCGCCCCCGGTGCTGAACCAGCGTGACGATGGTGTACAGAGCCCACAGCAAGCTGATGCCATGAGAGGTGTGAGCGACCGTGTAGAAATGCTCGATCGGGGCGAGCTGAAGCGCGACCGCGGTGACGGCTATCCAGGCCCACAGCAGCCGCTCTCTTCGGGGGTGGTTTGCGCCGACGAGGCGCTGGGAGAAGACAAACAGGCACGCGACATAGGTGTCGGTCATGAGGTGGGTCAGCGACTCCCACAGCTGGTGGGAGACCGGGTAATAGACGAGGTGGTAGTTCAGGTTTGAGAGCGTGAATACGACACTCGATGCCATCCCCCATCCGTAGAGGGGATCGCGGGTTCCCCGCCACAGCAGGAACAATGAGAGCGAAGTGAACACCCCGATCAGGCTGATGGGCTCGGCCAGTCCAGCGGAGAGCGCGAGGTGACGGGACCACACCGGCTCGAGCGAGGCCGCCGGTCCGACCCAGACCGGTCCGAGCTCTCCAAAGCCATGGGGGTAGGTCAGCAAGCGCACATAGATGGTGCCGCCGGACGTCTCCAGGAGGGTCGGCGAGAACGAATAGAAGAGCGGCCGGTTCCAGTTGTGGGCGGCAGGCACCTCGAACCGGCCGCCGCTGCCGATCAGCTCATGGCCGATGAAGACCTGGGCGTTGGAGTTCGCGGTGGGGAGATACAGCGCGACCCTTGGGGAGTCCAGGCTCGCTGGAACCCGCAGTCGATACCAGCTGCTTCCCCCGGCAGCGGGGCGCTGAGTTCGCCACTTGTCCGGCAGGGTGACAGGCGCCCATTCGAGAGACTCTGGCGGGGTTCCGGCGTCATCCAGCACCAGCTCGGCGTCTGTCAGGAGGATCGCGTCCTGAGCCGGACTCAGCGAGCAGAACGCCGCGACAATACAGAATGCCCCGATGATGAATATGAATACAGACGCATCGACAAGTCGGCCCTTCCTGAACACCAATATCGCCATCCCGCGTGTGCTCTATGAACTCACCATACAGCACTGCGCTCAGGTTGAGCGTGATAGCGATGCGCTTTCAGTCCTGGAAGGCGCCGACCACCGGGGAGCAGGCCGGACAATCGCGCGACTGCCCCACGAAGTCGCGGTCGAGCGCGAAGAGGTTCACCGGGGGGCTCGTCGTCGCCGACAACAACGTACAGGCGGCGTCCGGCTGGAAGTCCGCCCAGGCAGCTGGGGGGCTCGCCAGGCTGAAGCAGCTGGGGCTGTTGCTGCTGTCGCTGTTGGTGTCATTCTCGATCTGCCAGCTCGCGAAGTCGGACTCAGAGTCCGCGAAGTCGTGCTCCTCCGGGGTCGGGAGTGTCTCGCAGGTGCCGTCCTCGTCCAGCGTGTACTGATACCCCCCGCCGACCTCGCTCCAGTAGTAGGTCGTCCCGGAGGAGTCGATGATGTAGTCGTTGTAGTCGGACCGTATGGCCGTGAGCAGGTCGCCCTCGCGCGGTGAGTCACCGGACTCATTGTTCAGGGTCGTGTCCCAGACCTCGCTGAAGTGGTAGCCGCCGTCGCTGGTGTTTGTATTGTAGAACTTGAAGTTCCTCCCGGAGGCCGACTCCAGGTAGACCGCGTTGTTGAAGAAGGTGCTGTGTCCCTGACTGTGCCGCGTGAGGGGGTCGCTGTCGTCCTCGTAGTAGGCGTTCAGCTCATACATCTTGGACCACAGACTGTCATCGTCGAACATGATTGTGTTGTGTAGATAGAACACGTTGTGTTGTCTGTGGTAGTCGTTGAACCCGGTGTTGTGGAAGAGGTTGTTGACGTAGAGCAGGGTGTTGCGGAAGTTGCTGAGCCCCGGGGTCTTGATGTAGCCCGCGTCCAGCAGCATGTTCCGCTCGATCCGGAAGAGGTGGGACTTGTAGCTCGGGTCGCAGAACCGCCGGTGATCGATGTCGAAGGCGCCGTCGACGCCCTCGGCGCTGTTGGAGGCCCAGCTCTCCACGACGGTGTTGAAGAGGACGCCGTCCCCGGGTGACTCGATGGCGATGGCGTCCCCCGAGCCGGCCTCGGCCGCGTCGTGGATGTAGACGTTCTGGATGACGAGCCAGCTCAGATCGTGGGTCATGTCCTCGACCTCGAAGACCCCGTCCGCATCGTCATCAACGCCGGACTCGTCGGAGTCGCAGCCCTTCCAGTCCCCCGAGGGCGCCGGCGGGCTCTGAGTGTAGTCACAGCTGTAGGTGCCGTAGGCGTACTCGCCGCTCAGGCAGTCCGTCGTGAGCTCCGGGCAGGAGAAGCCCTCGCAGCGGTCGGTGTTGTCGATCCCCTTGCTGTTGCAGTTGCTGATGGTGATGCCGCCGCCCAGGCTGGGGAGCCCGTTGGCGTTGTTGTCCAGCCCGGCGATCTCCACCGTGTCGATGAAGACCCGCTTACAGCCCTGGATCTGGATGTGGTCCTCTGCGGGGCCGGCGAAGTAGCTGTTGCGGATGATCGCGGTGTCGCAGCCGTCGATGGTGAGGACGTTCTTGGTGATGACGCTGCTGTCGAGCTGCTGGATGTAGAGGTTCTCGATGAGGACGTACTCGACGTCGTGCACGCTGATGAGGTTCGTGGCCGTGTCCTTGGTCTGTCCGGCGGGCCAGTCCACCTCCCAGTGGATGTCATCGGCGGTGACGTCGCCGTCGATGTGGAGGTAGGTCTGGGTGTAGGTCCGGGTGTTGGTCCCAGAGAGGGTCGTGCTCGCTCCGGTCACGTTGTACCAGCGCTCGCCGCCGCTGGCGGAGATGACCCCGTCGGTGATGACGTCCGTCCAGTCGCCTGCGGCGGGGAGCGTCAGCGCGGCGGCGGTGAGCTCGTCGGCGGTGCCCAGCCCTGGGGTCGGCGAGGCGTCGGGATCCCAGTCCGAGAGATAGTCCTGGGAGTAGCAGTCATGCTGATCGTAGTACTTCGTGAGCGCGTCGGTGAAGTAGAGGTAGTCCGCTATCGCGGTGCCGTCGGCGGTGAAGTGAGCCAGGGTCGGCTTCTTGACCGTGCAGAGAGCGTACGCTGGCTTGGGGAGAGCGATGCAAACAGGGAGAATCAGGAGGTGCCAGGGCCGGCTCACGGACATTCGGGGATCCTCGCGGTAGAGCGGGACTATGATACGGCAGGAGATACAGTGAACAGCGAACCCGCGACCCTCGCCGAGACCCTGGACGAGACGGATGACCCCGCTGGTCTGGCGCAGAACAGCCTGGCCCCTGATGATCGCGTGGTCCGCTCGGGAGCCCGAGCGGGTCGGGGAGGTGATCCTCTGTCCCCCCGAACAGACGCAGATCCTGGGGCGCGGCGACAGCGGCGTGGGCCCCGGTGAGTCGCGGGCTGTTCTCCTGCGCCAGCGACCGGGCAGGAGTCGCCACAGTCCGGCCCTCAACAACCCCCGCATCTCCCGCCAGCAGCTTCGGATTCAGGTCGCGGGGGACGGCCTGGAGATCACCGCGCTGGGCCGCCAGCCCCTGCGCTTCCGGGGGCAGGCCGCGCCCCGCTGTCGCCTGGTCCCCGGGGCCAGCTGGTCGCTCGCAACGCGGCCACCATCCCCGAGAGCCTGGTGGACGCCGAGCTCTTCGGGAACGCGAAGGACTACCCCAACCCCGGCATGGTCGAGCGCCCGGCCTCATCGGAGAGGCGGACGGCGGCACGCTCTTCCTGGATGAGATCGCCGAGCTGCCGGAGGCTCAGCAGGCCCGGCTGCTGCGCGTCCTGGACGCTGGCGGCGAGTACCACCGGCTCGGGGAGTCCCGGTCCCGCCGGACCGACCTGCGGCTGATCGGAGCCAGCAACCGCCCCCTCGATCGCATCAAGCACGACGTGCTGGCCCGGCTGCGGCTGAGCGACGAGCTGCGCGAGGAGCTGACCCCCGCGGAGGAGGTCGCGGCGCTGGAGCGCTGCGGTGGGGTGCAGGCGAGGGCCTGGCGGGAGCTGGCCTGTGGGGTGCCGCCCTCGGATCCGCGCTGGGGCAAGGACGACGCGCTGGAGTTTGGCATCATCTGGCATCTGGGGCGCGCCGAGGAGGCGATGGCGCTGGCGGAGCGGGCGCTGGCGGATGCGCGTCGCTACGAGTGGCGCAACTCGCTCGTGGCCGTGCTGTTCACGCTGACCCAGATCTACATCGCCTCCGGTGAGCTCAGGCTGGCGCTGCCGCACGCCGCGGAGGCCCGGGAGGTCGCGAGGACACAGGAGATCCCAGAGCGGACGCGCACGATGGTGGAGATGAGCTACGCCAGCGTGTGCATGCACCTGGCCGGGGGACAGGGGGAGGCCGTCGAGGTGTTCCGGAGGGACCTGGAGAACCGCGGCGGTACGCTGGATGAGCGCCTGCGGCTCGTGGTGGTCAACCTCCTGGCGCGTACGCTGTGGCTGCTGGGCCGCGACGCGGAGGCCGCGGCGCTGCTGGAGGAGGGGCTGACGCAGGTGGACGGAGAGGAGCAGCCGTGGGTGGAGTCGCTGATGAGCGGCACGCTGGGCAACCTGTTGTTGGTGCAGGGGCGACTCGCGGAGGCTCGGGAGAGCTTCGTCCGTCATCGTGGAGAGCGAGACCATAAACAAGGTCTTCTTCACCGCCGACCTGAGCGCTGGCGGCTGGCAGATCGACACGGACCTGGAGTGGTGCCTGGTCATCAACGCCAGCGGCCTCGACCCCGTCCACGAGGTCTGCACCGTCGGAAGCGCCCAGTAGTAAGCTGGAAATCAGCCGCGGTCGGACAGGATCCAGACCAGGGTCTGCAGCGGGAGCAACACGAACCCGAACAGAACACGGGCGAGACCGATGAGGCAGCCGGTGCCGAGTGAAAAGCCGACCCCCTCCTGGAGGGCCGTGGGCACATCGAAGCCCATCTTCAGCCCACCACTGACCCCCCAGCCCGCCTTCAACAAGAGGTATTGGTAGGGGCTGGCGACCCACCGCCGGCCGCACTCCGGGTGCGTAAAGCGGCCCAGCGCCTGCCAGCGGTAGAAGCCCTCCACACCGCAGCCCGGACAGCGGGCCGGGATGTGCGAGGACAGCATCCGCCGCGCGGCCCCCTGGCGGAAGTTGTTCTCGACCAGCGCCTGCTCCAGCGCGATCACCTGCTGGGTGGGCAGGTGGGCCTCCCGGCCGGCGCGCATCACAGCCAGCCGCACCTCCCGCTTCGGATCGCTCATTGTGTGCCCGTGGCCTCGACGACCTTGACCTGAGCGGCGAACTCACCTTCGAGGCTCCAGAAGTCGAGCAGCGCGTCCCGCCCCTTCTGACCGCGGTAGGCCGCGAGCCGATTGTAGGTCTTTTCCAGGTGATAGAGCCGTATGGAGTCGACGTCCGTTCTGCCGGAGATGCCCCCCCACACCGCGTCCACCGCCGCGAGCTCCCACGCCGGCACCTCGGGGTAGTACTGGGTCTCCACCTCGTCGGAGTGCTGGGCGCGCCAGCTGTCGACGGCCGGCTGGGCGGTCTTCAGCAGGATCTCCGCCCACTTGTTCTGGGTGGACTGGTCCTCCTCGGCGGCGGCGGCGCGGCAGGCCGCGGCGACGGACGACAGCCAGGCCGCCGCGGCGCCACAGTCGATGTCGATGGTGGCGTCCATCTGGAGGAAGGCCTCGGTCGTCGCGTGCACGGTGGCCTTGAAGATCTGCACCTGGGTCTCCAGCTCGACCCGGAAGCTCCCGCCCTCGGCGATGGAGGTCTGGACCATGCCGAGCTTGGCCTGGAGCGCGTCGGTGATGCTGGAGATGGTCTCGGAGAGGGACACCACCAAGGTGTCTTTGCCGCCCTGGAGCCGCTCGATGGCTTCGTCGAGGAGGGTGTTGATGGGCGACACCGCCTCATCCACCGCGGACGCGGGGACCACGGAGGGCAGGTTCAGCGCGCTCGGATCGAGCCGCAGGCCGTCGAGGGTGTCGATGACCTGCTGGAGCAGCTCATCCACATCTCCGCCCGCCGAGCTCATCTCATCGACGGTGGTGAGGCCCTCTTCGAGCTGACTGAGCATCAGCTCCATGGTGTCCATGCTCAGGGTCTGTTCCTGGACGAAGGCGTCGAGCTCGACGATGGCTTCGTCCAGCTGCGGCTTGATCCCGTTGAACATGGCGGTGAACTCGTCGGCGAAGGGCTGCGCCAGCGGCAGCACCTCGGCCACGGCATCACAGCCCGCCGCGAGCCCGGTCAGCGACCCGTCCTTCACCAGCTCCCAGACGTAGGGGATCTGGCCCAGGAACTCCATGAGCCAGTAGGTCGGGGAGAGCTCGTCCGAGAGCGAGGCGTCGGGCGGGACGGCGATCTCGTTGACGAGCTTCTGGTACCACTCGGGGCCATCCGCCGCGAGGTTCGTGCCCGCGGTCTCGAGCCAGGTGATGGACTGGCCGCGGGCGGTGTCGAGGGCGCCAGTGCTCCCGCCAGAGCTCAACGGCACACCCTCCATGTCGCCGCTGCGCATGGTGTCGGCCTGCATGCCGGGCAGCCCGACCTCGTGCCACCAGTCCGTGCCCTTGGCGAGCTCGTCGACGATCAACTTGGCGAGATCGACGGCTCCCATGCCGCCGCCGCCCTCGCCGTCGCCGCCGCCGATCACCGCGGTGGCCACGCGGCGGCCGGCGTTGGCGACGAGCGCGGCGGTCCGCTCGAACTCCTTGCCGCGAGCGCCGATCATCGGGATGGCGAAGGCGACATTCTTCAGGGCGCTGAGCCACTCCAGCAGGTGGTCGATGACCATCCCGCGGGCCAGATCCCGGTAGCCGGCGGCCTTCTCGAACTCCCCGGCGGCCTCGGCTTCGTTGGCCTGGTAGTCGTGGTAGACGTAGTCGATGGTGGTGGTGGCGGCCTGGACGATGTCGATGACGGCCTTGATCGACTGGACGGGGGTGCGGACGGTCTCCAGCGCGAGGTGGATGCCCTGACACCATCCATCGATGGTGAGGATGGCGGCTTCGACCGTGGCGACACCGGGGGGGCCGAGTATGCTGGCGCCGAGCGCGATCACCTGCCCGAGGGTCGTGGTGAGGAGGGTGAGCCCGTCGAGGGCGAGCTGGAGGTTGGCGCAGTCCTCGAGGGCCTTATCCACCACGAGCTCCAGGGCGCTGCCGACGGCGTCCAGCGTGCCCAGGCCGAAGTAGAGTCCCATGCTGACGGGATCTTCCAGCTCGGCGCGGCTGCTGATGTCCTTCGCCAGCCCGATCAGCCCCTCGACGAGCCCCGCGGGCAGCCCGATGTACTCGGCGGCCTCGGAGATGACCCAGTCATCCAGCATGCCGCTGCCGATGGCCACGGCGACGTTGATGGCGGCCCGGACCTCGGGGGAGGTGTCGGCGGGCAGCAGCTTGTCGATCTCCGAGACGGCGCTGGGACCGTCGGGGTAGCCGACGTTCTTGCCGAGCGTGTGGAAGGCCTCGGGATCCCAGTGGACCTCCATGTAGTAGTCCGTCATCCCGTCGGGCTTGCGGCCGGGGCTGGAGGTGGGCGCGGTAGACTCCTCGACGGCGGGGGCCGCGCTGGGCTCGGCGATCTCCACGGCCTCGCACTCACCGGGAATCGCCAGGGGGGCACCACTCTCCGGCTCCACTTCGGTGCCGCTCGACTGCTCCCCGGCGGGCTCGGTCTCCTCTTCTTCCTCTTCACAGGTCTCGAGGTCTGGCGCGTCGTCGTCGGCTGGCTCCGCGCCCTCGCCGCCGCCGGCGATCCGCTCGAAGAGCTCCGCGATCAGCTGAGCCAGGTAGCTGTCATCTTCTTCAGACTCAGCGGCTTCTGTGGACTCTGTGGACTCTGTGGACTCTTCCTTGCGGGAGATGATGGCTCCGTCAGCGCCCTGACGCGGCGCCTCGGCGCCGCTCGGGATCGCGTCAGCGTGAGGGCCGGTCGCCTGCGCGCCTGTCGCCTGCGCGCTGGAGTCCTGGGCGCGGAGCTGGTCCAGCGTGTGCTCCGCGCGGGTCCTGGCCTCCACCTCGTGCTGGTCGCCCGGGTCTGAGACGCCGGAGTCGACAGCCAGCTCACCGGAGGCGGCCTGCATGACGTGCGTCAGCTCGTGGGCGAGCAGCCGGTCTCCGTCCTGGGTGCCGGGCGCGAAGGTTCCGGCGGCGAAGTAGATGTCCGCGCCGGTGGTGAAGGCCCTGGCGGCGATGGCCCGACAGGCCCGGTCAGCCTCGGCGCCGGTGTGGACGCGAACGCTCCGGAAGTCCCAGCCCATGGCGGCACCCATGCGGCTCGCGACCTCGTCAGACAGGGGAGCACCTCGGCTCTCCCGCACCTGGTTCAGCACCGTGGCGGCGTCCCAGCGCGGGGAACCCGCCGCCTCGCGCATTACCGCTGCATCCATCGGGACAGCTGACGCCTCCAGCGCCGAAGCGTCGAGGGCGAAGAGGGCGTCGCTCTGCGCGGTGAGGGCGTCGGGCAGCATGGGATAGGGCGCGAAGTCGGTCTGGAGCGCCAGGAGGTCGTCCGCCTCGGGTGAACCATGCTCCCGCAGCCCCTCGTGGAGGCTGCCGGGGGTTCTGGTCTGTGCTGCGGGATCCTGTCGGCTCAGGAAGTGCTCCATGGCCTGATAGACGATCTCCACTGGGGGAGCGATGCTCGGATCGGGCAGATCCCGGGCCAGCGCCTGGAGCACCATCTGCGCGGTCGCGTCCGGCAGGGACAGCTCCAGCAGGCCCCACGCGCGCGCCACCTCCAGCAGATCGCCCTCGGAGCGGGGGGCGGGCGCGGTGTTGGGGGCCGCGCTGTCTCGCTGTCGCTCGGCGCTGAGCACGCGGTAGAAGGGCTGGATGCTCCGGCTCCAGGAGGGCGGAGCCTGCCAGGGGAGGTAGCCGGTCGTGTCCTGGCCGGTCTCCTGGGCGATCTCCAGCAGGTGCTGCAGGTAGAGGCCGTCGGAGTTCTCGAGGGGCGAGTGGTTCAGCTGCTGGAGCTGAGCGAGCGACAGGCGCTGCTGGAGCTGAGCCTGAAGTCGGGCTGTAGCGGTCTGATGGTGTGTGGCGGCAGCGGGGGCGCGCGCCGGTGACTGCTGTTGGGGGGCGCTCGCATGGCGCCTCCCAGTGGTTGAAGCACCGGTCTCCTCGCTGCCCTTCATGGATGTCAATCCCCACTGTTTGTGTGGGATTGTACCACGCGGCTCAGAAGTTGAGCAGCACCTTGTCCGTCGGCATCCCGCCGTCGGTGAGGATGGCGGTCATGTCCTGGACCATCCCCTTCAGCCCACAGAGCACCGCGGCGCTCTTGGCGAGATCGACCCCGCGGGGGGGCTCCACCCGGTACAGATCCTGAACGAAGCCCGTGGGCCCCACGTAGTCGCTGTCATCCGACTCGTTGTCCACCACGGTGTGAACCGTCACTCCGAGCGACCGCCACGCCTCGAAGCGCTCGCGGTAGGCCATCCAGGACCGGTCCAGGCACCCGTAGTACAGGTGCACCTCGTCCCGTCCGGTGGCGACGCCGGACTCGATCAGCGCGCGGATGGGCGCGATGCCCGAGCCCGTCGCGAACAGCAGCAGGTCGCGGCCAGCCGCGCTGGTGACGTCGAAGCCCTTGCCCATCACCGCCGAGCTCTCGACCCTGGCGCCGGGCCAGAGGCCGCAGATCGCCGTGGAGGTCTCACCGTCCTTCTTGATGAGGAACTCCAGGTGCCGATCGTCGCCCACGGGGCTCGCGATGGCGTAGAAGCCGGGCTTGCCGCCATCGACCGAGAGCTGGACGAACTGACCGGGGACGGCGTACCCGGCGGGGATCCTGCTCGTACCGAAGTCGATGACGAGGTGGTGCAGGTTCTTGGCCGCCAGCTTGTTCTCAGCGACGTGGACTGTGGTGAAGCTCATGGTTTCTCCTACTCGACCAGGGGCTCGCCGCTCGGCGCGCCCTCGGTCTTGGTTCCCTTCTTGCCCTTCTCGCCGTCCTCACCGAAAGTCGGTGTGCGGCCGGGGATGCCCACGTTGGCGCCGCCGCGGGTGCGGGAGGTGCCGGGCATCGCCGAGGCGACCTCTTCGCGCCAGTCGTCGACGTCGTCGCCGCTGACCCAGAACGCCATCACAAGCGCCGCGCCCTTGGTGTAGAGCTGCTTGACGTTGTCCTCCTCGCCCACCTTGAGGCGCACGCCGTCTTCGGTGAAGAGCACCGCGAGGTTGCCCGAGGGCGAGGCGGTGTAGTCGACGAGGCCGGGGACCGCGGCGGACCACTTGTCCCACTCGGGGGCTGTGTAGCCGCTGGTCAGGGCGGCCGGGGCGTCCACGGGGACGTCGTAGTGGGTGAAGCTGTCGCGGCAGGCTTCGGCCTCGTAGGAGAGGCCCCCGCGCACGGTCCAGCCGCCCTGTCGGCGCACGAGGCCCCACTGGGTCGTGCTGGGATCGCTCAGGCACTCGCCGCCGGCCTTGGCGGCGGCGCCGGCCTTGCTCAGCGCGGCGCCGGCGGCCGCGTCGGCCAGGACCGCCAGGTCGAGCGCCTCGCCGCCGTTGGTGAAGGTCTCGTCCGTGTTCACCGCGGAGGGGGCGTCCAGGGCGGTGGTGAGCAGCTCATGGGACTGCCAGGGGTGGGCGGCGCCCTCGCACATGCCGCCGGAGTGCATCTCGTAGGAGATGTGGTCGCGGCCGATGAAGGTGACCGTGGTGTCCACCGCCGTATCGGGGCAGGCGGTCGTGTCGATGGGGGGGGCGGCGGGCATCTCCCCGGCCGGCGCGCTCCACAGGACGAGGCTCTCCCAGCCGTCCTGGCCGACGTAGCCGACCCACCACCAGCCATCCTCGCGCGGCACGGCGACGCCGTCGCCCATGGTCTTGAAGCCCTTCTTGTCGACCAGGATGGTCTTGATCTGGCCGTCGGCGTTGCGGATGCCCAGCACGCCCAGCTCCTCGGGCGCATCGACGACCGGCGCGTCCGCGGGCTGAGTGGTCGCGGCGTTGGCCTCGGCGGCGGGATCGGCGGGGGGCTCTCCGCCGCTGCAGGCGAAGAGGGTCAGGATCAGCGAGGCGGTCATGGGGCGCTCCGTCGGCGGCCGTGACGGCCGATGCGACGGGAGGCTTATCACCGGAGCATTACGCGGGCACGCTCCAGTCGATCGGGGCCTGACCCTTGGACTCCAGGTGCTCGTTGATCGCGGTGAAGTGACCGTTGCCCCGGAAGTACTTGATGGAGAGGGGGGAGGGGTGCCCCGACTGGAGGATGAGGTGACGGCTGGCGTCGATCTTCTTGGCCTTCTTCTTGGCGGGGCCGCCCCAGAGCACGAAGATGAGGCCGTCGCGCTGCTCGTTCAGCACATCGATCACCCGGTCGGTGAACTTCTCCCAGCCCTGCTTGCGGTGGGAGTTGGCCTGGTGGGCGCGGACGGTGAGCACCGTGTTGAGCATCAGGATGCCCTGCTGGGCCCAGGTGGTGAGCTCGCCGTGGGCGGGGATGGGCAGGCCGAGCTGGGCGTTGATCTCCTTGTACATGTTGCGCAGGGAGGGGGGCACCTTGATGCCGCGCTGCACGGAGAAGCAGAGGCCGTGAGCCTGGTTGTTGTCGTGGTACGGATCCTGACCCAGGATGACCACGCGGGTGCTCTCGAAGGGGGTGTGCCAGAAGGCGTTGAAGACATCCTCCTCCGGGGGGAAGATCTCCTCATTGGTGCGCTCGGTAGCCAGAAATTCCTGGAGCTTGCCCCAGTAGGGCTTCTCGAACTCGTCGCCCATGACCTTCATCCAGGAGGGCTCAAGGACGCTCGTATCTTGGCTCATTCTGGCTCCGCTGTGTTGGTTGGTAGTGATTACTATCTAACCGATCCAGGGGGCTCCGGCATGTTGTTCCGGACAGTTATTGTCCGCTCTCAGTCCGGCAGAATGGGCTCCAGAGCGGCCAGCTTGTGCTCGTGCCAGCCGCGCCAGGTGTCGTTGCTCATCAGCAGGCCCTCGCCCCAGTTGGAGTGCGGATTCAGGCACCAGGCGAAGATGTTCTCGACCCCGGCCCAGGCGGTGTAGCGGCCGAGCTCGCGGGCCCACTCCCGGTCCTCGCGGCTGCTCCAGGCGCCGCCGACCTCCCCGATCATCACGGCGTAGCCGGCCTCGGCGAGGTGTCCCCACTGGGCGCGCCAGACGTCCTCCTGCTTGACCCGGCCGTGGTGGCGCAGGCGGTGGGCCCCGGGGGGGTACACGTGGGTCTCGAAGACCAGCCGGTCCTGGAACTCCCGGAAGCGCTCGGGATCGGCCTTGGAGAGGTTGGCGCCCCAGTTGACCTCGTAGCCGCCGGCGTCGCTGGCGTCGCCGCCCACCCCGGCCACTCCGACGAGCAGGTCGGGGTTGCCCCGGGCCACCGCCCGGGCGCCCTGGAGGGAGGCGGCCTCCCACTCGGCCCAGCTCATGGCGTAGGGCTCGTTGGCGAGGCCGATCATGGCCACGTTGCTCAGGCCCTCGGTCAGCTCGGCCAGGGCCGTGAGGTCGGCGGTCCAGTCGTCGGGGGTGTAGGCCCGGCCGTCGGGGGTCGGGCCCCAGGGGCGGCCGGGCAGCGCGCCGCCCTGGAGGGCGTCGTCGTAGGTGTGGAAGCTCAGGAAGACGGTGAGATCCCGCTCCTCGGCCAGCTCCAGGAAGGTGCGCAGCACCTCGGGGCCGGTCATGCCCCAGGTCCAGGCCCACTCGGCGGCGGGGGCGTCGCCCTGGATCGACTCCGGGCTCACGGGCACCCGCAGGCAGTCGAAGCCCTGGGCGGCGACGTCGTCCATCAGCGCTTCGTAGCTGCGGCCGGTCCACGGGCCGTGGGCCGCGTGGGTCTCGGTCTCGAAGCCGTACCAGTTCAGGCCCCGGCAGCGCAGCGGCTCACCGGCGGGGGTGAGGATGCGTCCCTCGCTCACGGACCAGGGGCCGCCGCTCGCGCCGGTGTCGCCCCGGGTGAACCGGGCGAAGTCGGTGTCGTTGGCGTCACCGGTGTCCTGGAAGGTGTCCCCCACGGCGGGGGCTGCGACGGCTGCGGTGAGCCCCAGAGCGAGTCCCAGAAAAAAGCGCACGGCGGCCTCGACGCGCTCTCGGCGCGCTGGACACTGCGGCGTCGCAGGTCGGGGGCGACGTCAGCAGGCAGGTTCAACCCCCGGATCGGATTTTGCTCTAAACCTCATGAGCATGTGACCGAGGGCGATCGTCCCGGATACCCTCGTGAAGCTTCGCGTGGAGGTCTCGATGGAGCCGGTTCGGTTTGGACGCAGTGGCCTGATGGTCTCCCCCATGTGCCTCGGCACCATGATGTTCGGTTCCCACACCGATCTCCCCACCAGCCGCCGCATCGCGGATCTCGCGATGGATCGTGGGGTGTTCTTCTGGGACACCGCCGACATGTACGGCAAGGGCGCCAGCGAGGAGGTCTGCGGAGAGCTGCTGAAGGGCCGCCGCCGGGAGGTGGTGCTGGCGACCAAGGGCTGGGCCGACATGGGCCGGGATCCCAACGACCGCGGGCTCTCCGCCCGTCACCTGATCGAGGCCTGCGACGACTCGCTGCGCCGGCTCCAGACCGACTGGATCGACCTCTACTACCTGCACCTCCCCGATCATGACGTGCCGCTGGATGAGACGCTGCGCGCCGTGGAGGATCTGGTGCGCTCAGGGCGGGTCCGGTACGTCGCCTGCTCCAACTACCGGGCCTGGGAGGTCGTGCGGCTGGTGCACAGCGCGACGGCGCGGGGCTGGCAGCCGGTGAGCGGGGTGCAGCCGCTCTACAACATCGTCAACCGGGACGTCGAGGTGGAGATGCTGCCCATGGCTCAGTCGATGGGGCTGGGCGTGGTGACCTACTCGCCGCTCGCCCGGGGGGTGCTCACCAACAAGTACGCCTGGGGCGCGCCGCCGCCCGAGGGCTCCCGGCTGGACCGCAGCGACCGGCGCTTCCTCCAGGCCGAGTGGCGCGAGGCCTCGCTGGGGGTCGCCGAGCAGCTCGCGCTGATCGCCGCCGCCCACAAGTGCACCCCCGGACAGCTCGCGACCTCCTGGGTGATGTCCAACCAGCTCGTGCACTCGGTGATCATCGGCCCTCGGACCTACGAGCACGCCGCCGAGGCGCTCGACAGCGTCAAGGTCGTCATCGACGCCGAGCTGGAGCACGCCGTGGACGATCTGGTGCCGCCGGGCTGCCACTCGGGGAGGGCCTTCCCGGACACCAGCTACGCCCCCGTTCAGGGCCGCGTGCGCTGAGCGGCGGTCCGAGCGGGATCAGCTCTTCTTGCTGCTGTCGTTGTCGCTGTCGCGCTTGTTGAGCCAGGACATGCGGCGCAGATCCTCGCGCTGGCGCTGCATGATGTACTCCCGGATCTCCTTCTGGTTGATCCCGAAGCGGGGGCTGTTGTCCTCGAGGAACTGCAGCCCGGCCTGGTGCTTGTTGTCGCCGTAGCTGTTCCGCAGGATGGCGCTGATCATCACCCGGATCTGCGTCTGGGGGAGGAGGAAGGTCGCGCGGACCTTGAGCGGGAGCTCGATGTCCTCCAGCGCATCATTCAGGAGCACCCGCGCGCCGGTCAGCGAGATGTCCGCCAGCTTGCCGCGCAGGGTGATCGAGCCCCGATCGCCGTAGTCGGCGCGGATCAGCAGCGGCACCTCCTCCCGGGGGCGCGGCTCCACCCGGTAGGCGCCCCGGCGGTTGAACAGGGCCCGCATGCTCTCGGGCCACTGGACCCCGAAGGCGGACTGCTGGTCGAAGGAGAAGCCCACCCGCACGCCGCCGCGGATGTCGCGCACCGAGCGGACCATCACCGGGAGCTCGAAGGACTCCTCGCTCTGCGGTGAGCGGAAGGTGAGTGAGCCCTGCATCCCTGGCTTGAGTGAGCCCTTGCTCGGCTCCTTGAACACGGCGGCTGCGCCGCTCCCGTGTACATCGAGCAGTGAGCCCTCCGCGCCGGCGCCGCCGCCGGAGAAGATGACCTCGAGGAGATCCTTACGGATCAGCTTGTTTCGGTAGCTCTTGCGAGACGACATCGGGTGACCTTCCTCGCGATCCTGATCGGAACGAAGGGCCTCGCGCTGAAGTGCGGGGGGGTACGGGGTTGGCGGGTTAGTGGCCTTGAGTGAACCCGACGAACGCGCCGCTCGCCGCGCCGCCGCCCGCAACGCTGCAGCCTGAGCGCCTCATCGCGTTGCTGGAGCACATGGGCGCGCCGGGGGCCGATGAGGAGCTGCTGGCCAACGTGCTGAAGCGCGTGAACGAGGTCCGCGCGGTCCGTAGCTGGTTCCCGACCTGGCAGGTCGGCGCGCACAAGATCACCCAGCACAACGAGCGCACGAAGCTCTCCGCCAGGCACATGAACTGCTCCTGCCGCAGCCCCAGGCGGCCCACCTGCGGTCACATCGGCGCGCTGCTGGTTGTGCTGGCCTGGGCGGATCCCGATCATCGGCCGCTCTTCACCGAGCCCCCCTGGGCGCTGCAGCTGCTGCCGCTGGTGGAGGCCGGCGATGTGGCGGGCACCCGGAAGCCCGCGGCCTCCCACAAGGGCTGGATCCGCTACCACGTGGTCCCCCCGGAGAGCAGCGACTGGGTGGTCGGTGAGCTGATGGTCGAGCGGCAGATCGTGCGCCTCTCCCGGGGCGGCGACAAGGAGCTGAAGCCCCAGCGCTGCCCCGACAGCATCGACAAGGTCGAGGAGAAGATCCGCGGGGTGACCCGGGCGGACCGGGCCTTCGCCGACGCCTGGGAGCAGCTGCGCGAGCTGGAGCGGCTGATCCGCCGGGGCCGCCCCACCAACGCCACCGAGCGCATCCGCTCCCGCCTGCGTGAGAAGCTCCTGGCCGCCCTCTGCGACGTGCGGGAGCTGCGCTACCTGGGCCAGCCCATCAAGGCCTCGCTCACCCCCTGGCGGCCGGCGCTGAAGGCCGGAGAGCGCATGGACGGCGGTCTGCACCTGCGCTGGAGTGAGCCGCTGATGGCCCGCTGGGAGTGGGGCCCGGGCCTGGTGCTCACGGACGCCCTGCAGCTCAGGCCGCTGGCCTGGGGGGTGGACGAGGCGCTGCTGGACGCCACGGAGCGCTCGCCGCCGGAGATCCCCCCGGCGGACGTGGGCGCCTTCGTGGAGCGCTTCGCGATGGCCGGCGGCGTGCGGGTGGATCTCTCGGATGTGCGGGCGGGCATCGCGGATCCGGACTCGGTCGAGGGGCGGCTGATGCTCACGGAGGTGGGTGAGCTGCTGGAGGTGAGCGCGCGCTTCGGCTACCGGGTGGGCAACGCGGTGGTGGAGGTGGATCCCGAGGAGGAGGGGCCGCTCACGCGCTCCGGCGACGCCTACGTGCGCCGCGATCGGGCGCTGGAGAGCTCGCGGCTCTCGACCCTGGAGGCGGCCCTCGGCGGTCGCCCGCCGCTGTCGCTGGAGGGGGAGCGGGCCATGGACTTCCTGCTGGATCGCCTGCCGCAGCTCCCCGAGGGCTGGGCGATCTTCGGCGACCGGGCGCTCTCGAAGCTGCGGGTCGGAGGCACCGTGAACGCCTCGGTGAGCGTGCCCACCGGGCTCGACTGGTTCGACATGGAGATCCAGTTCCTCGCGGAGCAGCAGGGCAAGAACAAGAAGAAGCGCGGGGAGGCGTCGGCCTCGAACGTGCTCAACAGCTGGCTGGAGGGGCGGCGCTACGTGCGCCTGAAGTCCGGCGCCTGGGGCCGGCTGCCGATGGCCTGGATGGAGCGGCACGGGCGGGCGCTCGCGGACCTGCTGGACATGAAGAAGGCCGGCGGGCGGCTGGACGCGCACGCCCTGCCCGTGGCCGCGGGCATGCTGGAGGAGGCCGGCGCCTTCCCGGATCGCTGGCGGGCCCTCTCCAAGAAGCTCCAGGACTTCAGCGGGGTGACCGCCCGGGAGACCCCGGCGGTGAACGCGGAGCTCCGCGACTACCAGCGCCGCGGCGTCGACTGGCTGCTGTTCCTGCGCGACCACGGCCTCTCGGGCTGCCTCGCCGACGACATGGGGCTCGGCAAGACCCTGCAGGCGCTGGCGGCGCTGGCGCACACCCACCGGGATCCAAAGGCCCCGCCGTCGCTGGTGGTCGCGCCCACCTCGGTGGTCTACAACTGGGCCCGGGAGGCCGCCCGCTTCACCCCCGATCTCAAGGTCGTGGTGCACCACGGCTCGGGTCGGGACGCCGCCCGCATCGACGACGCGGACGTGGTCGTCACCAGCTATGCGCTGCTGCGCATCGACGAGCGCGTGCTCCACGCCATGCGCTGGAGCTGGGTCATCCTGGACGAGGCCCAGGCGATAAAGAACCCGATCTCTCAGGTCTCCCGGGTGGCCCGCAGCCTGAACGCGGCCAACCGCCTCGCGCTGACGGGCACGCCGATGGAGAACGACCTCGTCGAGCTGTGGAGCCTCTTCCAGTTCCTGATGCCCGGCTTCTTCGGGCCGAGGGCGGCCTTCCAGCGGCGCTACGGGGTGCCCATCCGCAAGCACCAGGACCGGGCGGCCCTGAACGAGCTGCGCGCCCGCGTTCGGCCCTTCCTGCTCAGGCGCCTGAAGTCCGAGGTCGCGAGCGAGCTGCCCGAGCGCCAGGAGGTCGTGCTGTGGTGCGAGCTCGGTGAGCAGCAGCGCGCGCTCTACGAGGGCGTGCGCGAGACCTATCGGGAGAGCGTGCTGAGCCCGAAGGACGACGGCGGCCGCCACAAGCTGCACGTCCTGGAGGCCCTGACCCGCCTGCGCCAGGCCTGCTGTCACCCCGGGCTGCTGCCCTTCGCCGAGGCCCGGGCGGTGCCCAATGCCGCCAAGGTGGACGCCCTGATGACGGCGCTGGAGACGGCCATCCCCGACGGCCACCGCAGCCTCATCTTCTCCCAGTGGCCGAGCTTCCTGAAGCGCATCAGGGAGCGCCTGAGCGATCGGGGCTGGGAGCACCTCTACCTGGACGGGGGCACCCAGAAGCGCGGCGCGCTGGTGGATCGCTGGAACGACCCGGACGGGCCGCCGGTGTTCCTGGTGTCGCTGAAGGCCGGCGGCTCGGGGCTCAACCTCACGGGCGCCGACTACGTCTTCCACATGGATCCCTGGTGGAACCCGGCGGTCGAGGACCAGGCGACGGACCGGGCCCACCGCATCGGGCAGACCCGGCCGGTGGTCGCCTACAAGCTCGTCGCCCGGGGCACGGTCGAGGAGAAGATCCTCGAGCTGCAGGCCCGCAAGCGGGCGGTGTTCCAGGCGACCATCGACGAGGGCCGGATGGCGGTGAGCACGCTCACCCGGGACGATCTGGAGGTCGTCTTCGGGGAGCGCGCCGCGGTCCTCGACCGCTGAGGGCGGGGCCCGCTGTGAGGCGCCTCAGGCTACTCCGCCCACATCTTCAAGTTTTGCCCTATGTCATCGAGGATCTGCCGGCAGACGTCGTAGTCGGGATGTCGCACAAAGACATAGGCGTGCGCGAGGTAGCCGGCCTCCACCGGGTTGGTGGGGCTCCCCGGCTGCGGGAGGTGCAGCTTGTAGATGTTCTCCCCGTGGCGCTCCTGGATCGCGTCGACCCCGGTGTAGCCCTGGATGATCCCGTCCTGGTTCGGCCGGATCGAGACGAGGCCCGAGGCGAAGCGGCGGCTGGGTTGGGCCTCGTTGGCGGACCAGCACACCCCGCGGGCCCACTCGCTGTAGAGGTCGAAGTCGTTGGCCGCGCAGTAGATGTCCCAGAGCGTGCAGCCCGGCGGGCGGGCGCCGATCTCGGAGAAGCTCAGGCCCCTGGGGCCGTAGAACCACTCCATGTGCGTCGCGGTGGTGGTGAGGCTCATCTCGCGGATGACCTTGCGCCCGAGCGCCTTCACCTCGTCGTAGCCCGGCGCGTCGACCCGGTTGGTGGTGACGATCTGGGGGCTGATCCAGCGGGTACGCATCGCCTCCAGCACGCCCGGGTAGTAGTGGCAGATGCCCTCGAAGACGACCTCGCCGTCGACCGTGAGGGTGTCGTAGAAGCCCTCGTGGCCCGAGATGAACTCCTCCATGGTGAAGAAGCGCTTGTGCTTGTCCATGCCCTCGGCGAGCGCCGCGCGGCGGAGATCCTCCAGGCTGTCGAGGCGGTAGGTGCCCTGGGCGCCGGCGCCGTCGCGGGGCTTCAGGATGAGCGGGAAGCCCACCTCGTCGGCGAAGGCCTCGGCCTCGGCGAGGGTGCTCACGGCCGCGTTGGCGGCGCAGGGGATGCCGCGCTCACGCAGGAACTGCTTCATCACGAACTTGTCGCGGCAGAGGACCACGGCCTCCTTGCTGAGGCCGGGGATGCCCGTGCGCTCACGCACCTCGGCGGCGCAGAGCATGTGGGACTCCACCGCCGCCTCCAGGTGGTGCACCCACGGGCCGCGGGCCTGGATGCGCTTCGTCGCGTGGGTGACCTCGTCGGCGTCGGTGACGTTGCGGACGTACTCGTAGCCGTCGAGCATCGCCTTCACCTCGTCATCGAGGTACGCCGCGGGGGCGTCCCCGATGCCGGTGACGTGGGCGCCCACGTTCTTGAGAGCCCGAACGAACTCGCGCTGGTTGGCGGGGAAGTGCGGGGCGAGGAAGATGACGTGCACGGCGTTCTCCTGCGAGGTGGTTCAGACCAGGCGATCGAGGAACATGGGGAGCATGGTACGCCACGTCGGCCAGTCGTGGTCGGCGTCGCCGCCCCAGATGTCGACGTGGTTGGGGATCCCCTTGGCGCCGAGGAGCTGGCCGAGCTGCCAGCTCTCGTGGGGGGCCTCCCAGCGGCCGGAGCCGGTCGCCAGGTAGAAGAAGCTGTCCCGCAGCGCGTCGAGCTGGGGGCCCTCGGACATGCGCGGCAGGTACTGCACCGGCATGTTGAAGTAGTAGTTCTCGTCCCAGTGGCCGTTCATCCAGCGGTCGAAGAAGTACGTGCCGCTCATGGCGATCGCCGTGTCGACGTAGTCGGGGTGCTTCGCGAGGGCGTTGACGGCGTTGTAGGCGCCGATGGAGGCGCCGGTGACGATGAGCTTCTGGTCCGTGCGGTTGCAGTCCTCGCGGATGAACGGCAGCAGCTCCCGCTCCAGGTAGCGATCGTAGCAGGCCTGGAGCCAGCTCTTGTGGGCCGGGTGGGCGTCGCTGTTGAGCCAGCCCTCGCCGGAGATGCTGGCGGAGGCGTAGACCTTGATCCGGCCCGCCTCGATGAGCGGGGTGAGCGCCCGGACCATCAGGAAGCGCTCGCACTCCAGGAAGTCACCGCCGGCGGTGGGGAAGAGGAGCACGGGCTTGCCGTAGTGGCCCCAGCAGGCGAGGTCCATCTCTCGGTTGAGCGCTGGGCTGTACCAGCGCCAGGTGCGGCGTTCCATCGTGGATTCTCGGAGGTGCGGGTGGGGGGCGCCGCTCTATCTCGCGTTCTCCAGAGCGTCCACGGCGGCCTCGACGCCGCCTCGCGCCGAGAGGGTGTCGGCCATCGCGGCGGCGGCCTCGCGGTGCTCTCCGGCGGCCAGCGACCGGATCAGCGCGGCGAGCTTGTCGGGGGTCAGGCGACCGCGCCGGATGGCGGGGGGCCCGAGGCCCGCGCCGTGGATCTGGCGGCCCCAGTAGGGCTGATCCAGCAGGTGGGGGACGGCGACCTGCGGCACCCCCGCGCGGGCGGCGGTGGCGGTGGTGCCGGAGCCGCCGTGGTGGATGACGCCGGCCAGCTCGCGGAACAGCGCCGAGTGGGGGGTGGGGCCGATCACCCTGCAGTTGTCAGGGAGATCGCCGCCGCCGAGCCCCGCCCAGCCCCGGTGGATGAGCGCCCGCACGCCGGCGCGGCGCACGCCCTCGGCGATGAGCGCGGTGGTGGTCGCCGGGTCGGGGTCGGGCATGCTGCCGAAGCCCACGAAGACCGTCGGCGCCGCGCGCACATAGTCCAGCAGCTCGGGGGCCAGCGCCTCCGCCGGCGCCTCGGGCACGAGCCAGAAGCCGGTCTGGTTGACGCTCGCGTCGTAGTCGGTCGGGGCCGGTGAGAGCGTCGGCTCCGTGGCGACGAGCAGGCTGCCCGGGGTGAAGATCTGGGTGTAGTAGTCGGGGAGGGCGGGCAGCCCCAGCGCCCGGCGGTGGGCGTCCATGCCCCGGGCCCCGCCGTAGTGCAGGACGCGCTTGACGGCCCACCAGAGCGCCCGGTTCAGCCAGGGGTTGCCCTCGCCCGGGTAGAGGAAGGGCGGGTGCGACGCGGAGGGGATGAGCTGGGGGCAGAGGATCGCGAGCCGGTAGGGGATGCCGGCCAGCTCGGCGGCGGTGGGGCCCGCCACCACGAGCCCGGAGCCGAGGAAGACGTCCGCCCACGCGGCGTGCGCCGGGAGCAGCGCCATCTGGCTGTCCACCAGCCGCTTGACGACGCCCAGGAACCCGCGCAGCGCGGCGATCGGCGCGTCCTGGGCGGCGGCGGCGTTCTCCACCAGGAACTCGCGGGTGTCGAGCCCCATGGGGAAGAAGGGGAGCTGGTGGCGCTCGAACATGGCGGCGCCGTTGGGGGAGGCGCAGACGCGGGGCTCGTGCCCGCGGGCACGAAGCGCCAGGGCGAGGGCCAGGATGGGCTGCATGTCCCCGCGAGAGCCCGCGGCGGTGAGCAGAACCTTCACGGTGTGGCCTCCAGCTGGTTCAGGCCTGGTTCAGCCTGTCAGCCTCGGTCTTACCCCAGAACCGCACCAGCCCGAAGAAGTGCTCGGTGAACTGCTCGATCTCGTGCGGCGGGTAGAGGGCGGTCACCTTGGCGCGAACGACCTCCTTGAAGGTGTCGGAGGTGAAGTACTCCAGGGCGATCGCGTCCAGGTGGCCCAGGTGCTCGTCGCAGAACTCCTGGAAGGCCTCGGCGTCGTAGTGGGTCCGGGCGAGGGCGTCGTAGTCCAGCAGCCGCTCGTTGAAGGGCTTCTCCGGATCACAGGCGTCGAAGAAGCGGTCCCAGTCCAGGGTGAGCCGCATGCGGCGCTTCGTGGCCGCGCAGAAGATCGACCACTTCAGCAGGGCCTTCACAAGCCAGGGGAAGTGGTAGTGCAGGCTCGTGACCTGGGAGTCGGGGCAGGCGTTGGCGAAGTCGATGGGGTGCAGCACCCCGTCGCGGCGCAGCATCTCGCAGGAGTTGAAGTCCCAGCCGAAGAAGGCGTTGATGGTGCGGCAGGTCTGGGCGGCCCGGCTCCACTCCTCGCCGTCGAGGAAGTGGAAGTCCACCATGTAGCGGGCGTGCAGAGGCGCGTCGGGGTCGTAGCGCATGACGTTGACCTGGGGGCCGACCCCCAGGGCGCGCACGAAGATGTCCCAGTCCTTCACGGCCTCCTGGAGGTGGTTCACCCGGACGCCCGAGGTGTCGTAGGCGTCGTGCAGGCTCTCGGCGTCGGTGACGCGCTTGACGCCCACCCAGCCGCCGCCGTCGTAGGGCTTGATGAAGGCGGGGTAGCCGACGGCGTCGCCTACCTTGTCGAGCTCGAAGAGCCGGTTGTACCGATCGACGGTCACCTTGACGTCGCCCTCGTCCGCGTACTCCTTGGGGGGCAGCATCCAGGTCTCGGGGATGGGCATGCCCAGGCGGATCATGGCGCAGTAGGAGGTGTGCTTCTCCATCGACTGAACGGACCAGGGGTTGTTCAGGATGTAGACCCCGTCCATGATCGCGATCTTCTTGGCCCACTCACGGGTGGTGTGGAACCAGTGGGTCAGGCGATCGAGCACCATGTCGTAGCTGGGCTTGTACCGCAGATCGAAGGGCTCGATCATCACGCGCTCGCAGGCGAAGCGGACCGTGTCGTCGCCGAGCGGGATCGAGAGCTTCAGCCGCTCCAGCAGCGTCTCGTAGGCGGCTGGCCAGCACAGGTCCGCGCCGAGAGAGAGTCCGATCTTGCGCGTAACATCTGCCATGAGGTCGCCCTTCGAGGCTGTCGTAGCCTACTCGTAGGTCATCCAGAGGTGCCCGGGGAAGAGCCAGGTGAGGCCCTCCCGGAGTCGGTCGCGCCACGCTATCCAGTTGTGGCCGTCCTGGCTCTCAACAAATCGCACCGTGAGGCCTGCCTTACGCATCAGCGGCAGCAGGCTGCGGTTGTAGTAGATGAGCGACTCGAAGGTACCGCAGGACTGGTAGATCCGCGCCGCCACCCGCCCGGGGTCGCCCCGGAAGGTGTTGGTGAAGTCGACGACCGGGTCGAACAGCGGGCCCCGGTCGTGGCTGCCCACGTCGGTGAAGACGAAGCTGCCGGACTGGAGCATGAGCTGACCGAAGACGCCGGGGTACTGCCAGGCGGTGAAGAGGCTGGACACCCCGCCGAAGCTCGCGCCCATGAGGCCCCGCTTCGCCGGATTGCGCGCCACCCCGAAGCGCCGCTCCACCGTGGGGAGCAGCTCCTCCACGAGGTACTCGGCCTGCTTGGGGTTGGCCCCGTACTCCCGGTTGCGGTCCACGCCGTCGGTGAAGGCGACCAGCAGGGGGGCGACCTCGTTGCGGTGGATGAGGTTGTCCAGCACGGTCTTGATGCCGGCGTACTTCAGGTAGTCGCCGCCGTCGTGACAGATGACCAGGGGGTATTTTTTGTGGGGCTTGTACTCGGCGGGCATGTAGATGCGCGCCTCGCGCATCTGGCCGTACACCTTGCTCTTGACCGGGATGAGCTCGACCCGGCCCTCGCGCACCCCCGTCTCGGGCTCGATCCAGGCGGGCTCCCGGTAGGACGGCATGGGGCAGACGGAGTTGGAGCCGAAGGGATCGTAGGCCCGCAGCGGGTTCAGCGGGTCGCGGATCCAGGCGCGCTGGCCGCGGCGGGTCAGCTCGAACTTGTACTCGACCCGGGCCGAGTCGGGCAGGTCGATGGGCAGGTACCAGGCGTTGGTGTTCCCCAGCCGCGCGAAGGGCTGCCGGCTCTCGAGGCCGAAGACCCAGTGCACCAGGTAGATGGCGTCGATGGGCCGGTCGTCCCAGAAGAAGAAGGTGGCGGTGTCACCCTCGACGATGGGGAAGGCGTTGGCCTTGACGAAGGCGCGCAGCTCCCGCGGGGCCTTCTGCGGGGCCTCTTCGATGCGGCGGGCGAGTTCCAGGACGGCTTGCATGAGGCGCGAGTCTATAGCGGGTCGACGCTGCCGTCGACGCTCATCAAGAGGGCGGTGTCGGGCGCGCCGCGGTTCTCCCAGAACCCGTCGCGGCCGACGAGGTGGGCGCCGTTCTCCATGCACACGCAGGCCGAAGACTCGAAGCGGGCGGCCAGCGCCCCGATCCGGTCGCTGTCCTCCAGGTTGAGCCTGCGCTTCGCGTGAGGCAGGGCGACGATGCCGCTCACGAGGCCGAGCCCCCGATCCAGCAGCTCGGGGTAGCTGTGGCCCTCGGGCGGGTCGTCATAGAAGAGGACCACCCGCTCGGTGAGCACCATGGCCCCCGCGGACCAGCCGATCAGGGCGGTGCCGCGCTGGACGGCCTGACGCAGGGCGAAGTCGAGCTCGAAGAACATCAGCCGGTTGCGCAGCACGGCGACGTGGCCGCCCGCGATGAGCACGGCCCGCGCCTCCAGGATCCGCCGCGCGGCCTCGGTGCGCCGCCGGGCGACCCGGGGCGTCTCCAGCGCCCGGAGCTGATGGCGGCTGCCCATCTGAATCGCGGTGGAGCGGATGAGGTAGCTCTCGTCGATCTCCCGCACCACCTCCAGCGCGGCCTCCAGCTCGGGCTCCACCAGCTCCGGATCCTCCACCCGGCGCTCCATCAGGGCGTGGACCGTGTCCATGGCGTGCTTCAGGCGCAGGCGGTACAGCGACTTCAGCTTGCGGACCAGGCGCTGGCGCTCCTTGTAGGCGCGCGCGAGATCGGGGGCCTCGCCCACGATCTCGTCAAACCACCGGTAGAGCGGCAGGGGCTCCGCGCCGGCGCCGATGGCGGCGTCCAGCGACTCCCGATCGGACTCATCGTAGCGCCAGCCCGCGGTGATGGTCAGCACGGGCCCCTCGCCGGGCAGGTCGGCGAGGATCTCGGTCAGATTGGGGGTGGGCCGCTGAGGGCCCAGCAGGATGATGGGTCCGGACATGCCGCTGCGGCTAACCGATCGGGCTCTGGGCGGCCCCTGTCAGCGGGTGACGTAGATGATCTGATCGTAGGCCAGCGAGTCGGTTCCGGTGCCGTCGGGGACGTAGCTCGTGCTGTAGCCGCCGTAGTAGTTGTCGTGATAGTTCTGCTCGAACGCGCCGATGCCCGCGTCGTAGCCGGCCCAGCCGCTGCTGTCGCCGTAGTAGGTGGCCTCGCAGTTCCAGGCGACGCCGATGCCGTAGACCTCGCCCGCGGTGAGGTCGAGCGCGACCTCGGGGGAGGTGAAGTAGCCCGTGCCCGCCGCGACGCTGGTGGAGCCGGACCAGAGGGTCGTGAAGCTCCCGTCGTGGACGTAGAAGTCGAGCACGCAGCTGCTGGTCAGGCCCAGGTAGACGTCGAACCAGCCGAGCACCGTGTCCTCGACGGCCGTGTACATGTTGCCGCGGAAGTAGCTGCTCGCGGTCCACTGGGAGGAGGTGCCGCCGATGCTCCAGGGGCCGTAGGGCAGGGCCGCGGGATCGCTGTCGTCGGGGTCGCCGTCGCAGAGGGAGAAGCCGTCGCCGTCCGCGTCAGCCTCGTCCGGGGGCAGGACGCCGTCGCAGTCGCTGTCGAGGCCGTCGCAGATCTCCTCGGCGTCGGGGTGGACCGTGAACTCCAGATCGTCGCAGTCCTCTCCGTCGAGCACATAGCCCTTGGGCTGGCTGCACTGCTTCAGCACGGAGAAGGCGGCCCCGTAGGTGTCGCCGTCCGCGTCCAGGTACCAGAGCTGACCCGGGTGCTGATCCGGGTCGGTGTCGTCGCAGTCCTGATCGAAGACCGTGCTGTAGTTCAGCGGCCGCTCGCACTGGGTGAGCGGGACGCCGTCCGGGTCGCCGTAGCCGTCGCCGTCGGCGTCCGGGAGCCAGATCTGATCGGGGTAGGCGCCGGGGTCGTCGTCGTCGCAGTCATCGCAGACGCTGTAGCCGTCCCCGTCGCGGTCCGTCGTGTCGTCGCAGCCGGTGTCCGCGCCGCCGGGGCCGGGGCCGCCGGGGCCGGTGTCGTCGGTCGAGCCGCCAGGCCCCCCGGGGCCGCCCGAGCCGGTGTCCGCGGTGTCCGTGTGGACGCCGCGGGTGCCGTCGCTCTCGTCGCGGTACTTGTCGTCCGCGCAGGCGGTCAGGTGGAGGGCGACGACGGCGAGGGCGGCGAAGAGGGCAGGGCGCATGCCGAGAGGGTAGCTCACCCGGCCAGGGCCTTCCCGATCTGTTTCCTGAGCGCGCGGAGCTTCGGCTCCTCCAGCGGCAGCGCGCCCTCCGGCGGCACCGGGGCCCCGCCCAGGGTCTCCACCAGCTTGTTCAGGATCTGCTCCGAGGCCGCGCGCACCACGATCCCGCCGAACCACTTCTCGAACCACTCGTCTCCGGGGCCCTCGGCGATCACCTGGCCGTCCTCGCTCAGGCTGAAGAGGAGGGGCCCGCACCTGCCGGGAGCGCGGGCGTGGATCACCTGCGCCAGCGCCTCTCGCATGGGGAGCAGTCCGGGCCACGGCGGGCTGGGGGCGCGGCGCAGCGCGGCCTCCAGCGCGGTCCGCAGATCGTCGGCGTCCGCCGCCTCCGGCGGAGGCGGCGGGGGCGGGGTGTCCGCGGTGGGGGCGGCGTCCAGGGTCGGCGTGTACCCCTCCGGGGCCGGCGGGATCGGCGCCTCCACCGTGGGCGGATCGTCGACCGGCTCATCGGCTGGAGCATCGGTCAGGAGATCCGCCAGCTCATCGGCCAGCGCGTCGACTGAGGCGCTGCCCATCTCGCTGGGGCTGAAGGTCTCGTCCGTCGGGAGGGCCGTCGAGGTCTCGGGGATCGGCGGCACCATGGCGCTCAGCGGGGTGATGTCATCGCCGCTGTCCTCGGGCAGGCCCGGCGTGGGCATCAGGCCGCCCAGATCCACGTCCGCGGTGACCTCGTGGGTCACCTCGACGGGGGGGTGCTCGTCGGGCACCTCGATGAGCCCGCGCCCCAGCCGCGCCCGGATGTCCCGGTGGATCTTCTCCAGATCCTCCGTGAGCAGGACCACGAGGTTGTCCGAGTTCCGAAGCACCGGATCCTGGAGCCACTCGGTGAACGACGGCACCTTCGCGGGCAGGCTCGGCACGGGCCGCTTCTTCTCGGGGAAGAGCGCCTCGGCGTAGACCAGCACGTAGCCCTGGGCGGGCCCGGAGGTCGAGAGCGCCTTGTGCAGCAGCGCCAGGCACTCCTCGGGCTTGTCCTCGCGCAGGGAGGTGATGTCGCCGTCCAGCGTGCGCCGGGCCTCGACGAGGTGCTGGAAGCGCGCGCGGTCACCCACGCCGGGGAAGCTCAGGCCGCGCTTGGGGTCCAGCACGCCCAGGATCTCCCGGGAGCGGGTCAGGAACTGCACCAGGGTGGTCATGCAGTCCACGGTCTGCCCTTCGACGACCCAGCGCCCGGCGTCGACGGCGCCGTGCAGCAGGAAGACGCTGGCCTCGTTGTTGAGATAGCGCGACTTCAGCTCTTCAATCCAGTCCGGCCACATCGTCTGTCATCCCTCGGGTGCGGGGGTACGGTAGGCGCCCTTGAGGGGCGCGAGCTTCTCGCCGTCGGGGCGGACGGGGATCAGGCTGTATTCACAGTCCCTGACTCCGCCCGGGTGCGGCGACTGGATGGTCCACAGAGGCTCCAGGCGGTACCCCTGCTTCTCGCCGGTGTAGACGAGATCGTAGCTGTAACTGTGAGACTGGGTGGGGTTGCCCTCACCGTCCTTGCAGGCGACCTCGAACGTCACCTTCCACGGGCTCCCGACGGGCGGCGCCTGGAGCTCGGCGCGCACGAAGTGGGTGCCCGACGCCAGCGCGCCGGCGTCGCTCCCGAGCCAGGTCTCGCAGCCGTCCTCGCCCTTGCAGACGCCGAAGGCCCGCTCCCCGAAGGGCTTCACGCCCTCCCTGAGCCGCTCCAGAGAGGGCCCGAGGATGGACAGCTCCCAGGCCTCCAGGCCCGCGCTCGAGCAGTCGGGGCATTCCTGCTCGGGACACTCTGCCTCGACCGGGGCCGGTGAGGAGCAGGCCAGCGACAACAGGAGGGACAACATGTGAAAGGCTTATCACGTTACTGATGCCCGATGCGACGCCGCCTCTCTCCGATACGCCGCTTCCTCCTATGGTGGATGCAGCACCCCAACAGCCCTTACGTCAGCACCAACTTCGCGGTTGAGTTCACCGGCTCTCGGGCCTACCTCGATCGCCTGAACAGCGCGGAGGGCCCGCGGGTCTCGGTGAACCACCTGTTCGCCGCCGCCGTGGGGCGCGCCTTCGTCGAGTTCCCCGGCGCCAACGCCAGGGTGCTGGGGAAGACCATCCGCCGGGAGAAGCACGTCGGCATCGCCGCCCCGGTGAGCCTGCTGGGCACGGACACCGCCGCCGGGCGCGAGCTGTCCATGATGGTGCTGCCGAAGGTCGATCAGCTGAGCCTGAGGGACATCGCCGAGCGCAGCCGCCGCATCGTCTCCTCCGAGCGGGAGGGCCGCGTCCAGAACCCCTTCACGCGCATCATGATGGCCGCCGCGACCTACGCCCCCGCCAGCGCTCTGGAGCGGAGCTTCGACTGGACGTGGTCGCTCATCAGCAACCCGCTGATGGGGCCGATCACCGCCCGCGCGCTGCCGGTCACCGTCGCCATCTCCAACCCCGGCTCGGCCTTCGCTGATATCGAAGGCCTGCGCTTTCGGGGCGCGGCCATCAACCTGCCCGGCCCGGGCTGGTGCGTGGGCTCGCTGTTCGGGCTGACGCCGGTGCAGGACGAGGTCGTCGTGGTCAACGGCGCGCCCGCCGTGCGGCCCGTGCTGCCGGTGATGTTCGTCTTCGACCACCGCCTCTTCGACGGGGTGATGGCGGGGAAGGTCATGGCGCGGATCTCGGGCATCCTGCAGAACCCCGAGCCGGTCTTCGGCGCGGACGGGCGGCGGTCCGGCCCCTGAGCCGGGCTCACCGCGCTGGGCTCAGAGCAGCTTGTAGGCGTCGATGCGCACGCCGCGGATACCCTTACCCGGCAGATCCATGGCCATATCGACCCGCGTCCGCTTCGCCTGCTTCCGCTCGGTGAGCTCGTAGAGCGCGTGCTCGATGCGGACGACGGCCTGGCGGCGGGCGAGGATGGGGATGTCCTGGTCCGCGTGCAGATCGTCCAGCACGGCCTCGGACAGGCGATCCATCACCTGGAACACCGTGAGCCCACCCGCGAGGCGGATCTTCACCCTGTCGCGCACGCCCGTGGGGCGCAGCGCCTCGGCCACGGCCTGGATCAGCGCGGCGGTGGGGACAAAGGGCTCCGGCTCGGGGGCCGGCGCCTCATCGGGCTCTTCTTCGTAGGGTTCCATCTGCTCCGCAGGTTGCATTGATGCATCTTCCTTGTCGGGTACCCCGACCGATTCGCTTTACAATGCACGCCTTACAATGGCAGGCAGCATGATCAAACGCTCCATCCTCGTCTCCGTGATCGCCCTCACCGCCTGCACACAAGAGGGCAGCTCGCCCGAGTCGCTGCTGGATGAGGTGAACGTCTTCGTCGGCACCGGCGGGCTGGGCTTCGGGGTCGGCTCCATGAGCCCCGCCGCGACCGCGCCCTTCGGCATGATGAAGGTCGGTCCGGACACCGTGAGCGACTACGGCGCGCTCGCGTACTCCCACTGCGCCGGGTACGCCTACGACGACCCCTACATCCAGGCCTTCTCCCACACCCGCCTGCCGGGGATCGGGGTCGCCGACGGCGGCGCCGTGGGCTTCATGCCCGCCGTGGAGGCGACCATGGACCGGGATCGGCTGCGGGCTCCGCTCGATCACGACCTGGAGGAGGCGTGGCCGGGCTTCTACGGCGTCGAGCTTGCAGGTCTCGCCCGGGTCGAGCTGTCCGCGACCCCCCGCGCCGCCCTCCACAGCTACCGCTGGGAGACCGACGGCGAGCGCTGGATCAACATCGATCTGGGCCACACGGGCTCCAGCGATCACGACGTCTACGCCTCGGCGATCGAGGTCGACGTCGAGGCGGGCGAGGTCACCGGCTACGTGCTGATGGACGGTCAGCTCACCGGCCGAAACGAGGCGGGGGCGCCCACATGGTTCGTGGCCCGCTTCGACCGGGACTTCGAGGACGCGGTGGTCTGGCTGGAGCGCGCGGAGGTGAGCGGTCAGACGGCCGAGGGGTTCCAGACCGGCGCCTCGCTGCGCTTCGACGGCGACGTGCAGGTCGCCGTGGGCATCTCCCCGGTGGACCTCGCGGGCGCCCGCAACAACCTGGACGCTGAGCTGCCCGACTGGGACGTCGGCGCGGCCCAGGCGCGGACTCGCGACGAGTGGCAGCGCCTCCTCGGCGCGGTGAAGGTCTCCGGCGGTGATGAGGAGGAGCGGGCCATCTTCGCGAGCGCGCTCTACCACGCCCTCCAGATGCCGACGCTCTACACCGACGTGGACCGCCGCTACCGGGGGCTGGACAACCAGGTGCATCAGGCCGCGGGCTGGGACTACCACACGGACTTCTCCCTCTGGGACACCTACCGGACCTTCCACCCGCTCGCGATCCTGGCCTGGCCCGACAAGGCGGAGGACTTCGCCCGCTCGCTCACGACCATGGGCGAGCAGACCGGCAAGCTGCCGCGCTGGCCCGCGGGGGTCACCGACTCGGGCTCGATGATCGGCAACTCGGCGGACGTGGTGCTCGGGGAGTCCTTCATCAAGGGCGTGCGCGACTTCCCGGTCGAGTCCGCCTACAACATGGCGCTCCGGCAGGCGACGCTGCCGGTGGCCGTCGGCGGGCGCGAGCAGCTCTCGGACTACATGGGGCTCGGCTACGTGCCCTACGACGTCGCCGGAGACAGCGCGGCCAAGACCCTCGAGTACGCCATCAACGACCACGCGCTCGGCTTGTGGGCCTCGGAGATGGGCGAGACGGAGTCCGCGGCGGCGCTCGTGTGGCGCAGCCACAACTACCGCAACGTCTTCGATGCGGAGACCGACTTCATGCGGGGGCGCAACAGCGACGGCAGCTGGGCTCCGCTGGAGGACGAGGGCTGGGGTGAGGCCTTCGCCGAGGGCAACGCCTGGCAGTACAGCTGGCTCGCACCCCACGACCCGCAGGGCCTCGCGGAGCTGTTCGGCGGCCCCGAGCAGATGGTCGAGAAGCTGGAGGAGATGTTCTCGATGTCCGGTGATGAGGAGGACTCCTTCATGCCGGATCCCTACTACTGGCACGGCAACGAGCCGGATCTGCACGCGGCCTTCCTCTTCGCCGAGGCCGGCCGCCCCGACCTCACCCAGGAGTGGGTGAAGTGGGTGCGCGAGTCGAAGTACGCGAGCACCCCCGAGGGCCTCGACGGCAACGACGACGGCGGCACCCTGTCGAGCTGGTACATCTTCGCCGCCATGGGGCTCTACCCCCTGAACGGCACGGATCGCTACGTGCTCACGACCCCGGTGTTCGACGAGGTCATCGTCCAACGCCCCGACGGCGCCCTGCGTATCGACGCGGTGGGGGAGGGGGACTACCTCGCTGGCGCGGCCATCGACGGCGTGCCGCTGGAGAGCGCCAGCGTGCGTCACAGTCAGCTCGTGGGGGGGCGCTGGCTGCTGCTGTATCGATCCGAGGAGCCCACGGACTGGGGACGCTGATAGGCTTACCCCCATGGGCATCATTCGAAAGATCGGTCGGAAGCTGTTGGGGCGCGGTGAGCGCTCGGAATCCCCCGCGTCATCGGCGCCGTCCCCGGTCAGCGGCGAGGGGCTCAAGGAGTCGCTGGCGCGGCTGGACTGCGGGGCTCAGGAGCTGCGGGAGCGGCTGGAGGCGGGCGAGGAGATCGTCATCGTCGACGTGCGGAACGCACCGGAGATCGCCGGCGGCGTGCTGCCCGGCGCGGTGCACATCCCGCTGCCGGAGCTGGAGGCGCGCTGGACCGAGCTGGAGGGCGCCGATGAGATCGTCTGCTACTGCGCGGTGGGCCAGCGCTCACTGACCGCGGCGAAGCTGCTGCGCACAAAGGGCCTCATCAACGCCACCAGCCTCGAAGACGGCGTCCCGGGGTGGCAGCAGGCCGGCGGAGCTCTGGTCGCCCCGTGAACTGGTCAGAGATCATCCTGGCGGCAGCGCTCGTGGTGGGCATCAGCTCCGCGGTGGGCGGGTTCGGGTGGATGCTGCTGGCGATGGTGTGGCAGCGCTGGAAGCTGGAGTACAAGGGCCACCACATCGAGATCCAGAACAAGGGCCTCAGAGAGGCGATCCTGCTGGACGGGGAGCTGGTGCCCGACACCTGGAGCGACGGCAACAAGCTGACCTACGCGGTGCACACGCTGACGCTGCCCTCCGGGGAGGAGCTGATGATCGACATCCGCGGGGACAACATGGGGATGCCTGGCTGTCAGGTGATCGCTGACGGGGATCTGGTGTTCGACTCCAACCCGAGCCGGGCGGCGCTCCTGAAGACGACGATGAGGGTGGGGCAGCAGCAGGCGATCGCCGCGGAGGCGGTCGCGGTGGAGCCGAGGCTGGCGGCGGCGCGGGTGCTGCTGGAGGAGCTGGCTGGATCCGGAGATGAGCGGATCAGCAGGGCGACCCGGGAGCTGCGGGCGGCGCTGGAGAAGGCGTTCGCGGCGCTGGCGGCGGCGGAGACGGCGGCGGAGGCCCACGCGACCCTCGGTGGAGATGACGCGGAGGTGGCGGGGTTGCTGGCGTCGAAGGAGGGGTCTGTTGTGGAGTTGTTGGGGGCGACGCGGTCGCTACATCTGGCGACGACGCGGCATACGCCGGATGAGCCGGCGGCGATTCTGCAGGTGCAGGAGCTGCTGCAGCAGGTGGAGGCGGAGCAGGAGGTGGATGTGTTGGCGCGTGCGCGGCGGGCGGCGGCCGCGAAGCGGGAGCGTCAATAGAGCGCCTCCGAGCCACAGCGCCCTCAAGCCCCCACCTTTCGCCAGTACGCGCCGCACGGCGCGCCAACTGCGAAGAGGCCCCGTTGAGGAACGCGACGTCCCAGCGTCACACGGTAGAGGGTGTTGCGACGTCAGATGCCTCGCCGCAAGGCGCTCCAGCTCGCCCTTCAGCGCTCCTTCGTCGCTGCCTCTGAAGGTCTCCCCATGTCTCCTGGCCCCTTGCGGGGCGAGGGGGACGAGCCCCCTGTGACCCCCCTTTTCGGCCAGCCCGCACCGCATCTCCACCCTCTCGCTAAGCCCCCATCTTCAGCCAGACCGCGCCGCATGGCGCGCGCCAACTGCGAGTGCGTACCTTTGAGGAACGTGACGTCCCAGCGCCTCACACTAGAGGGTGTTGCGACGTCAGATGCCTCGCCGCAAGGCGACATCAGGAGGCAAGACCTTGCGAACACGTGGACGGTTTTCGACGGAGACAAGCTGTTGTTGTCCTGCAAACCCACGCTGTAAAACCGGCCAGGTTTCGCAATGGATGCAAACCCAGGTGGGCATGCCAGACGACCCGAGAGTCACTGCACAGGGGGGGAATTTCGACGACGAGGAACGAGGAGACTTGAAATGGGGG
>Ga0316204_10002073_pt1 | contig 47948 bp, 42 predicted proteins | sample 6monrhotite_MG_2_FD_205661 | JGI IMG/M metagenome (GOLD analysis project Ga0316204, IMG submission 205661) | Microbial mat bacterial communities from mineral coupon in-situ incubated in ocean water Damariscotta River, Maine, United States -... | ecosystem: Environmental > Aquatic > Marine >... | reverse complement strand
CGGTGGCGCTGGATGTGAACGGCGATGTGGTGTTCACACCGACCTTGAACTTCAACGGCACGGCGACCTTCGATTACACGGTCAGTGACGGCAACGGCGGCACCTCGACCAGTACGGTGACGGTTGGTGTGGCGGCGGTGAACGATGGCCCGGTGGCGAACGCGGATACGGCCAGCACCAACGAAGACACGGCGGTTACGGTGTTGGCGGCAACCTTGCTGGCCAATGACACCGATGTTGATGGCGACGTGCTGAGCCTGAGCTCGGTCTCTAACCCCATCGGCGGCACGGTGGCGCTGGATGTGAACGGCGATGTGGTGTTCACGCCAACCTTGAACTTCAACGGCACGGCAACGTTTGATTATACGGTTAGTGACGGCAACGGCGGTACCTCGACTTCGACTGTGACGGTTGATGTTGCGGCGGTTAATGACGGCCCGGTTGCTGGGGCTCCAGTCTTTAGCACTTTGGAAGACACCGCAATTACGGTGACGTCTGCTCAATTGCTGGCTGGCGCTTCGGACATAGATGGCGATGTGTTGAGTGTTTCTGGCGTTGCGCTGTCGGATGCGGCGGCGGGTGCGTTGATTGATAACCTAGATGGCACCTGGACGTTTGCGCCTTCATCAAATTGGAACGGTGCATTGAGCCTGAACTACTCCGTTAGCGATGGTACGGCTTCTGTTGCTGGATCGGCGGCGCTGACGGTGACGGCCGTTAACGATGGTCCGGTGGCGGTGACTTCTGATATTTCTGCAGATGAAGATGTTGCGGTTTCAGGCTCTTTGACCGCAACGGATGTCGAAGGCGATGTCTTGACGTTCGGATTGGTTTCTGGCCCGGCGCAGGGCAATTTGACCCTCAACCCAGACGGCTCATATGTGTTTGATCCCAGTGGTCAATTCGAAGCCCTTGTTGAGGGTGATGTGTCCTTGGTTACGTTTGTATATTCAGTTTCTGACGGTGTAGCCACGGTTCAAAAGTCTGTAACGCTCAGCGTTGCGGGTCATAACGACGTCATTTCCGGCACTGTTATTGATGGTTATATCAATGGCGGCACCATATTCGCCGATGCCAATGGCAATGGTGTTTTGGATGCAGGGGAAGCGTCTGCAACAACGGGTCCTGACGGAGCTTATACCCTGACGAATGCGCAGGGCGCTTTGGTGATGAGTGGTGGTACGGATGCATCCACCATGCAAGCTTTCAAAGGCGTCATGCGGGCCGTTGAAGGTTCTACAGTCGTCACGCCGTTAACCACCTTAATTGCGGCGCTTGTTGATGCAGGTTCAACACGTATTGCGGCCCAAGATGCTGTGCGTACAGCTTTTGGTGTACCTGCATCCGTGGACCTTATGTCGTTCGATCCGGTTGCGGCTTCCTTGTCCGCAGACCCAGCTATTGCCGCAAATGGTAAAGTCGTAATGGGCGCAGGCGTTTTGGTGCAAAATATTGCGGTTCAGGCTGGATCCGTTTTATCTGGAGCAAGTGTTCGGGGTGTTGGTCAAGCTGGATTGAGTGTGATTGATGCTTTGGCTGCGCACATTCAATCTACACCTGGTGCGGTTGATTTAACCAATATCGTGATGCTGCAAGCCCTTGTTCTTCAAGGGGCAGTGAATGCAGGGCTGGCTGGTGCAGAATTGACAACGGTAACCAATGCGGCGGACGAAGCGGCTACAATTATGTCCAGCACGACAGCATCTCTTAATGCGGTGATGGTGGGTGCCACGAGCGGAGCAAATATGCTGCGTGAGTTGGCTCAAGTTGCCCAAATTGCTCAAGGTGCGGCTGCTGCAGCCTTGCAATCCGGTGTCGCATCTGGACTTCAAGCTAATCTTGATGGAGCCGTTTCCGGTTACACAGGAACAGCCTTGGATAGCGCCGTTAACAATGCATTGGTATCCGCAGGCGTGAGTACGGTGAACAATCCTGTCATTGCTGTTGCCGACAGCGCCACGACATTGGAAGATGTTTCTGTCACGGTCTTAGCTACGACCTTGTTGGCCAATGACGTGGATGTAGACGGCGACGTACTGACACTGACCTCGGTCTCTAACCCAGTCGGCGGCACGGTTGCTCTGGACTTAAACGGAGATGTTGTGTTCATCCCGACCTTGAACTTCAATGGCACGGCAACCTTCGATTACAGCGTCTCGGACGGCAACGGAGGTACGTCTTTGAGTACGGTAACAGTGGATGTTGCGGCCGTTAACGATGGCCCCGTTGCCGTTGTGGATGCGGCTGCCACGAACGAAGACACGCTTGTGACGCTGGATGTTTTGGCCAACGACACGGATGTGGATGTCAACGACACGCATACGGTTGATGCGGTTTCGGTGAGCAGCGGCTTAGGCACGGTTTCAATTATGAACAACCAAGTGGTCTATGACCCAATTGCCTACCAGCATTTGGCCGTTGGTGAGACTGTGACGGTGGTGCTCAACTACACCATGAGCGACAACATCGGCGCGAGCTCAATGAGCACGGCTTCCATTACGGTAACTGGCACCAACGATGGTCCGGTTGCTGTTGAGGATTTAGCGCTCGCGACCGAAGATGCCGTCTTACGCATCAATGCGACGGCCTTGCTTGCAAACGATAGGGATATAGATACCAGCGATACGCTTTCTATCGCTTCTCTCAATACCACGTCCACGCAGGGCCGTGTGGTTGACAACGGTGATGGTACCTTCAGTTACGACCCAAGTGCGGCGTATCAACATTTGGGTTTGGGCGAAATCGCGACCGACACCTTCACCTACACCGTCAGTGATGGCAACGGAGGCACCGACATCGCCACTGTTTACGTGACCGTCAAGGGAACCAACGACAGTCCGGTTGCTGTTGCTGACAATATTACGACAGGTGAAGATTCGGCAGTGACATTCACCGCTGCAGCCTTGTTGGCGAATGATAGCGATGTTGATGTTAACGATGTGCTGAGCATACAGTCTCTGGACACAGCGATCACTCAGGGCAGCGTGATTGACAATGGCAATGGCAGTTTCAGCTATGATCCGATTGCTGCGTTTCAGCATCTGGCCGTGGGCGAAACCGCGATCGATACCTTTACCTATACCGTCAGCGACGGTCATGGTGGCAGTGCTCGGACCACTATAGCCATGTTGGTGACAGGTGCCAATGATGGACCTGTCGCCGTAGCAGACAGTCTGAGCGCGGGCGAAGATGCGGCGGTGACGTTCTCTGTGGCTGAGCTGTTGACCAATGACAGTGACATCGATACCAGCGACATCCTGACCATCACCTCTTTCGATACAACGACGGCCCAGGGGTCCGTGGTGGACAATGGCGATGGAACCTTCAGCTACGATCCGGGTGCTGCGTTCCAGTCTCTGGCCGTCGGTGAAACTGCGACCGATACCTTTACGTATACCATCAATGACGGGCATGGAGGCACCGCCACGGCTGCTGTGACCATGACAATTACGGGTGCCAACGATGGCCCGGTTGCCGTTGCCGACGATCTGGGGTCTGTGGATGCCTATAGTTCAGTTTCTATCCTGGCGAGCCAACTTCTTGCCAATGATTCCGACGTAGACGTTAGCGATACACTTTCAATTGTATCTGTTGGTAATGGCATTCATGGTCAAGTGGTCATGACCGCCACAGGAGAAATTTTCTTCCAACCTGATTTGGGCTACGCGGGTGTGGCTACGTTTGAATACACCGTGTCGGATGGTAACGGCGGAGTTGCAACGACGACGGCAAGCCTACAGAGTGTTTTGCCTGCGAACTTGATTTTGGGAACGGACAGCAAGGATAAGCTTAAGGGGAGCAAAGGCCCTGACGTCATAGATGGCTTAGCGGGCAACGATAAGCTCAAAGGAAAAGACGGTTCTGACATACTCGTCGGCGGTGCTGGCAACGATGAAATGGACGGAGGTAAGGGAGATGACACCTTCCTCGTTAGTGGTGCCAATAACGGAGTTGATGAATTTAAGGGTGGCAAAGGATTTGACCGCGTTCTTGGCTCTATTGGTGCTGATGTCATCGGTATGGAAGAATTCGATGATGAAAACAGTGTTGAATTGATTGACGGAGGTCTCGGTTTTAACGTTATTCAAGGAACGTCAGACAACGATGAACTCGATTTCAGCGATACCGTTCTCAACAATATCAACTTCATAGATGGCGGGTCTGGTAATGATGAAATTACCGGTTCGGCTGGCAATGACACCATCATGGGCGGCACGGGTAACGATGAATTGAATGGCGGTTCTGGTAATGACACCTTCTTAGTTGACGGACAAAACGGCGGCTTTGACGAAATCAAGGGCGGTGCTGGTTTCGACACAATTCTAGGTTCAGCGGCAGATGATGTGATTGGCCTTAAGGAGTTTGAGGCTAAAGACAGTGTTGAGTTGATCGATGGCGGGCAGGGATACAATGTCATCCAAGGCTCTCAAAAGGGCGATGATCTGGACTTTAGCAAAACTGTTCTCACCAACATTGACTTGATTGACGGTGGTGCCGGTAACGACGATATCACTGGCTCCGTAGGGCATGATGTAATTTCCGGAGGTGCGGGGAAAGACAGGCTTAAGGGCCTTGGTGGTAACGACGTTCTCAACGGTGGCGCAGGGGATGACGTGTACGCGATTTCTCGCGGCGATGGTCAAGACCTCATTGTCAATATCGGCGAAGGTGGTTCAGAGGATAAAATTAGCTACACCACAGGGGTCAACCGTGACCAGTTGTGGTTCACACAAAATGGAAATGACTTGGTCGTTAATGTCATCGGAACAGCGGATCAAGTTACGGTTACTGAATGGTATGCTAGCACCAACAATCAGGTTGCAAAGATTGAAACCTCAGACGGCTTCTTCCTGGCTAATACCATGGTTGATAACCTCGTTTCCGCAATGGCAGGAATGACCCCACCGCCAGTCGGTCAAACAAACCTATCAGCAGCCGAACAAACTCAGTTGAATTCTGTGATTGCCGCGAATTGGAAATAGGTGTTGGGGGAAAACGAATGGTATGATAGGTATTTTATAATGCAAGTAAGAGGGGATCTTGCGTCCAGGTGTTAAATCGCATAGCATATCCATTAATGAGGGAGCGCGCTTGTGTAATGTATTCCAACACCAGTTTAATCTTAATCACAATAAGGTCTGATAACTTAAAATTATGATGTCATGAACGATAGTTTCCGAAGCCAATCAGGCAAACCTTATTCTGCGAGAGATTGGCTTGACAACCATCACTCCATCAAAAGTCGACTTCGCTCAGAACTTATCCTGGGTCTTCCTATTAATTCAGGAAGTAGAGTTTTGGATATTGGGTGCGGGACAGGTGTATGGACTCTTTTAATTGCTGAGATGTTAGGACATTCAGGGACAATCATTGGAGTAGATGTTGACAAAGATGCTATTGAACTCGCAGAAAGGCGGCGACTTAGTCACTATCTTGGAGATCGTATTAGTTTCAAATGTTCCGATGTTACGAAATACTCACCTGATGAAAAGTTTGATTATGTAATACTATTCAACGCGCTCAGCTATTTACCTAACCCTTCTTCATTTCTCAAACAAATTTTGAGCCTTATCCACGAAGGTGGGACATTAATTATCAAAGATAGTGACTTAGGCTCAGATTTTTTTTGGCCCGTCGATATGGATTTGTATTACCGCTTGATGTTACGGATCACAAAATTTGATGAGACCCATGGTAAAAATAACTATGATCCTTTTTTTGCTCGAAAGGTACCAGGTATTCTAAAAGAAGTGGGTTTTTCAGATATAGATGTGACCTCCCAATCCTTTTCATTTTCGTATCCAGTCGATGAAAAGCAGAGAAAATATATTGCTGAAAATGGAAAAATGATTTCTGAATCTGCATCTCTTGCAGGTGATAAAGAAGGAGCAAAAAAATGGGCATGTCAATTTGAAGGCCAGCCATCCAGCGCTATATTTGACGACCCTAAATTTTTATATTCTATGACCGAGTTTATTTTTCAAGCTCGATTTCCGGTTAATTCATAATGCCGCATCAATTTCTGAATAAATGGAGACACTTCAGAAGTTGCATTTCCTTGTAATGAATTAAACGTCTCATTTACCTTTTTTCCCACAAGAAGACCAGCGGTCTTGAAAAGCGGGCCTAAGAAGGGAACGGTAAGAACAACCCCTGATAACATTGCTAAACTTTCTACAAATGCGTTGATGTCGACTTGATTAGCATCTCTAGCAACCGCAGCTTCCAAAGATGCTGACCATTGCCCCTTATTACTAAATTCGCCTGAGGTGATTTCTGAGTGATCTAAGTGTCCAATATTTTTCGATACTGTATGAATTGCCTCGTGATAAGCATCTGAGAAACGCTTCCAATCACCATTGCGCACTTTTATGAGCTCACTGTATGGGCGCTTTAAAATTTTATTGAAATCGACAGGTTGAAGGTATCCGCTGAGAAATGATGCAAAAATTTGGGGTGAGTATAGAAAAGTACGTACTTCGTTCTCTTCAATAACTACTTGTTGTCCGATATAGGTCGGATTTGACAGGGGGGCATAGACTGCAACACCGGGCATCTCATTTGCAAGATGGTCATGCCATGACTGAATAAAACTTGTGCCTACAGCAGTTGCAGAAGCAGTGGAAAGCTTCAATTTTCCAATCTCTGGATTAAACGAGACTGCGACAAGCTGGCCCGTTTTCTCTAACGATTTATCTAGTGCTTCTTCTACTTCCCGATACTCATTTTCTCTGCGTATGATCGTAGTTTGTTCAAGGCGCTTTTTGAAAAGAGCCGTTATTTCATCATCCGGTATCATTTCGGATCTTGTAACAGTACTTTGAGAATTGAAGACTGATGCCACGACTGAAAGGTACTGGGCGTCAACAGCCGATGGATTTGAGACAATTGAGAATTCTTTCGCTGCCTGAAACATTTCCTTTGAATTGCTGCCTCCCCACCCAACAATCTTGACTACATTGCTATCAAGCATTTCTCGAAACGTTCGATGGTTTAGAACTCCTTTTGCCACCTTGCGAACAAAAGGATCTACTGAGTTGAAAATTGAAGAAGTTTGAATGAGTACAGCATCAAAATAGAGCGTCAACAAAACCATATTGCCGATATGGTAGTTGATTTCTGAATTAACTGACGATGAGTTTAGGGCATCTTTACGGGAGTAAAGATAAAAATACTCTGCAATCTCTTCATACAACACAAGACGCCCGTCCTTCTGAACGTCCGACAAATCTTCGCTCTCAAAGGTGTGAATGTTAGGTTCTCGCATAATTTTAAGTTATCAGACCTTATTTCAGCTTACCTCTTGGGTTTGCGCGGGTGAGGGCTGACCGTAGGCTTTTGTCAGTTACGTGGGTGTAGATTTCAGTCGTCGATATCGAACTATGACCCAGAAGCTTTTGGACAAAACGGATATCAGCACCGCATTCTATCAATTGCGTGGCGGCGGAGTGGCGGAGCATGTGGGGAGTGACGCTGCGGCGGATTTTTGTGCTTTCTACCAGCTTGTGAAGGCGCCTGCGGATATAGTCGGGGGTTATCGGTGTGCCTTGCCCGGTGGTGAATATCGCGCCAGCGTCTGCGGTGTGGGGTGCCCAGTTTTTTATATAAGACCGCACCAAAGCCATGGTCGTGGGGTCAATGATGTGGACGCGGCGTTCTCGGTTTCCTTTGCCGTGGATATGAATGGCTCCGCTAGATAAGTCGATGTCTTGCATACGAATGGCGCAAAGCTCTGAAATGCGAATGCCCGTTGAAAACAATACCTCCAAACTAAGCTGAAGCGTATGGGCCGGAATTTTCGTTTGCTGTTGTGCGGCTGCATTTTCTGCGGATGACAGCAGTATTCGAAGCTCGCCTCTCGACAAATCGCGGGGTAAGCGGCGCGGCAATCGTATCGTAAGTTTGAGTTTGTGAAAGGGGTTGAAGTCCAGTCGGTCTTCGTCTTCTAACCACGCAAACATGACTTTGAGGCAAGCTAGGCGGCGCTTGATGCTGGCGGGGGCCAGTTTGCGGTTTTGCATGTCTTCAACCCAACCAATGACGGCATCGCGGGAAAACACATCGCTGAATTCACATTGATGAAGCCAAGTTTGGAAATCTTGAAGGTCGCGTCCATAAGCCCGAAGCGTGAGCGGAGATAATCCTTTTCGGCGGCAATGTGCATGAAAGTCCGATATCTCACACTGAAAATCCATAATGCGACCCCGCCCTGAAATTATAAAGCGGCATAATGGGGCAGGAACTCTTGACTGTGTCAACTAACCATTTGATATTAAAATATAAATTTGTATAAATTTCAATTTTAAGGTGATATTTGGGTGCGGCATTAGCTAAGAGTTTGGTTTCTTCTTGTCAACGGGTTCCAGTTCGATGATGAGGTCTTTACATCGTTCGATAACGCCTGTTTCGTGACGTGCGAGACACGTTTTATACCAGTCTGCATAGTTTGAGATAAGCGTGATAAGCGTAATGTCATGATTCTGCCGTAAGGCATGATCTATTATACGAACATCGCTGCCATTAAGCTTTAAGGAGGTTAACGCGCCGATCCATAGATTGCTATCACCGCCTAGGCAGATCAATTTTTGAGCAATTCTATCCGCCGTATCTTCGGTAGGCAGGTTTTTGAGCATTTTTGGCAATAGGGCGAAAAGGTGAAAGATATGCGAACGCCAAAACTCCCTCTGTAACGTTGGGCATTCTATGAATTGCTGGAGAGCGACCTCAAAAAGCTCTTCCCAAAGTCTCCACGCTTCTTCTGGATTATTGTTGTGTTCGGATACGAACCAATAACCAATTGCAATCCCAATGCCGGCGATTAATTCACTTGGCCCCATAAGAAACGACGTTTTATACCACCGGAGCCGATGCCGCCGCCGTTGTTCTGCAAGCTGAGACCATATCTTTTTCCACGTGGTGACGGGATCATCGGTTTTTAAGAATAAACGTGCCGCATAATGAAACGGTAATGATGGATATCGCTCATCTAGTCCTATGTGAGCTTCATAATCATGACGAATGAGGAGATGTTGTAGCATTTCCAGAAGGCCTTCGGTGTCAGTATGCCCGCCTTCTGCATGAATGGCAGCACATGCAAAAAATACGTCCGTACCGTTGGGGCGTTGCAATACATTCAGGTCCCCAATTCCCATCACCCGCATTTTTTCAAGCTCTTTGGGCGGCATGTTAAAAAAATGTGGATACAAGTTTTTTGCGTTTTCTAAGCCCACCCACGCTGTTGAAATCAACTTCGCCGTGGTCGAAATCGCGATCGCGTTTGTATCTATAATTTGGTTGGGTCTTCTGTTGTATGTTCGGCAAAGCCATATGAGGTGACACAACCAGGAAAAAGAAAGGTAAATACCGTCTTGGCGGCCTAGGATAGACGAAACCAATTTCTCGAAAAGTATCTGAATCTCTGCCTCTAGTTTTGGAATGTCAGTTTGAGAGCCGTTATGTCGATCTTCTTGTTCAACTGTTTCTACAATTTCTCGAACGTGCCCATCCCCGATTGAAATGAGATAGGGTGCTGACATTGCACCATTCCATTTCACGGGTTTATTTTCGAAACAAACAGGTGCCACTTGAAGCAATGCTAGGATTTCATCATAGTCATATTTAACTGCGATGTGATGGAACGCAGCTTCTATGGCGTTTGGCACACCAGTGTGTTCAAGAAGGTTGAGGTATGAAGCCTTGTCGCAACGGCGTAGGACTTCAAATAGCCCCATAGCAGAACATTCAAAATTGAAATGCAAAGCCGAACGCCCGAACCAGATTTCAAATAGCGTCCTAGATGTCGGCCAATCTTTCAGGAAGCGGGCAAATTGTTCGCGTTCACCGCGATAGGTATACTCCTCGGGTTTGTCAGCGATCCGCTCTGCGATAATTTCGCAAGTGCGGGTAACCGCTAGGCTCGCACCATCCTGCCATGAGGCTTGAAGCTGACTCAGGAATGCCTCAGTTGATAGGTCGCCCAGCAGCAATGACCATGCCGCTATCATAACTTCCGGGCGTTCAGGACACTTGAAAACGGCATCTGCCAATGCACCGCCAACGAGCCATTCAATTTCAGGATGTCTCACATCCCCATTCTGCAGAATGGAGTTAACGTCTTTAGATGCTTCGGCTGGGATGTCTGTCAACCCAATGAGCATATGCCCAGGTAATTCGTTTGTGTTCAGGCTGATTATGTATGAGATAATTTTCTCTTCATCATCGCCCTGGCATTCATCATGACTCAGGGTATCGAAAAACCATTCTGAAATGATTTTTTGGGCCTCTGAAAACCAAGGGGCTGCCGTGCAAAACTTTGCCTGTTTGATTGCTAAGGCACGATGTTTTACATATTCATTGCTTGCAAATATGCGGATATCTATGCTCATGACTTGCACCTCTTGGTGAGAATTGAAGCAATTCGGAACAAGCACTTACAAAGTAAGCTCTGTGGTTTTCGTTGTTTGTTTCGCCAAGCCACCCAATCGGCAAGCGGCTGAGCATGGTCTCCTTGAATGATGGATTCTAGGTCTTGCAAAACGGGTAGTGGATTTGGGAGCTTAATCATCATCCCAGCCCGCTGGCCAATCGTGTGCAGTGAGTTGCCGACAAACCAAACTGTATCGTCGATGACAAGAAAACGGTCATGGATTGGAGATACATTATTGCCCGTCATGACCGTCACATTAAATTTAGCCAATTCTTTATGGGCTTCTAGTTGTTGTAGCAGAACATCACCTGCTTCACGTAAGTTTTGAACTTTATCGTATTTTTTCAGAACTTCAGAAGATGTTACGATATCTACTTTCACGTCTGCAAAACGTGTTGCCAAGGCATAATTATACAATTCAACGGATGCAAAATATGGATCAATGATCATGAGCCGTCGACGAGCTAAACCAATTTGCGCACGGATAAAATCACGGGCCTCTGTTGGATTGTCATAAAACCACATTTGCCCCAGTTTTTCTGCACGCGCAAGAGTTTCGCGTTTGGTTTTTGCAATGTGCAAGTGATCAGCAGCAGATTTTTCCGTTGAGGTCTCACCGACCACCATTGATGTCCCTTCGGCATATACAGGAACCTCGTAAGTCTCTCCATCAGCCCCTGGAATTTCTATGATTTTAGTTGTTCCGCCAATAGACATATTAAAATTAAGTTGGCCTAAAAAACATGCAGGCTCATAAAAGTCTAGGACGCCATAGGTGTCGCTGAGGACAGAGATGCCAATTCGATCTGTACGACCCACATGAGGGATCTGCATATATGGCGATGTCACCGGGTATGTTCGACAATCAACCTTTCCCATAGGTCTGCATTCATCCATATGAAGTGACAGATTTCCTAAAGATTGACCTTTGCGAGCGATAAAATGAATATCGCTTGCTTCACGCCCATCTGGCATTTTCCCCAAGGTGTGGCGGAAGGAACGATAGACTGGGTTCTGAGCAACCAAATGTAGGCTGCCAACCTGTTCTGGATATTTCAAAAAATCAAAAAAGACATGTTCAGACAACCACCCCATAGCCTTGGCGTCATCACGCACCAATTGAACCTGAGGAAGGAGCGTGAGTTGCAACAAGTGATGCGCGCGCGCAGAAAATGGGACAAAGGGCATCTCAGCCGTGGTTACCAAAGTGGGCCATGTTGGCTCTTCCTTAAACGTGTTAAGAGTCAATTGCGCGGGTTTTGGGTTGTTGAGCAGAACGACATTGCCTTGACGACACTCCTCGTACCACTTCAACGCATCATCCACGGTTATGACAAGACGTTTGAAATAGAGATAGCTTTGCTTTCCAAGCTGATTAACCTTAAAGCTAACTTCAGTGGTGCCTTCAGGCTTGGAAAGTTCTGCGGGAACCAGCTCGACAAATCCAAACACCAGATGGCGGTCTTTCCCATCGCGATACCAGGCGATATGAAGGACGGCCCACGTATAATCACCCGGTTGCTTTAAGACATATGGTTTATGGTCGGTTGGCTGCATGATCATTTCCTCAAGGAACGGCGCAATAAACGCCATCCTCATTGTCTGCAAACCCAATCCCATGGGTGAAGAGGTGCCATTCTATGATGGACAATAACGGATCGTATATTTCTGGTCCCTGCCATTCTGGATAAAAGAGACGCATGCGCTCTAATGCGACTGAGGCCTCATTAAACATCTCTGTGAAACCGTCATCAAGGATGCACGCCGGTAATTCAGATGCCAGTTCATCAAGCTCAAACGTTGCAGCGTGTGTATAACCAGCCAGCCGTCCCATTCGGTCAATAAGCTGTCCAAAGGTTGGAAATGCCTCTTGAAATAGTAAATGCAGATCGGCATGTGAACGGTATCGATTGATTGAACTTTCCGTCAGCGTGCGAAAGTGAAACATCATCTCCAACGCTTCGATGAATAGGGCATTTGAAGTTTCCCGATTGGTGGTTTCAATCGTTAGGAAGGCGGCAATGTATTCAGTCCACATCCGTTTGACACAGCGTCACCAGTGATGGGTGCCGTCAGGTATTCTGTTCCAAACATGCGTTGACGCTGTGCCAAGTCATGCGCATGCGCCAAGCCGCGATGGACTAAGTGTAACGAGCCTAGAATATCTTCATTTGCATCTTCGTGTGCTATGAACGGCGTAATGGAATCGCGGCTAAAGTATAAAAAAATGTTAAAATTATCAGTATCATAGCCGCCAACCGTATAGTAATCGTGCCCACTGGAATCATTTTCTCCATCGGTCAGTTCTCGTACCCTTGCGTCTAAGTCATCAACAACAATAACCTCGGAAAGTGCCGCCAAGTCTAAAGGCCAAGCATGATCGAAGCGTGTCCAGGCGAACAATAAATTGCCTACACGATTTGCAGCCTCTTCATCAAGGAAATCGCCACTGACTTGAACCCTCAGGTCTTCATGAAGCCGTGAACTTGGTGCGTTGGATGGCAGGGGAAGGATGTCCAATCCGAATGATCGTTCCTGTAATTCTGCCTGCTGTAACCATGCATGATCATACCGTTCATCGGTTTGGATCAAAATCATCACATTTCGACGTGTTTCTTCTGGGCACCGGGCACCAAGAATAACGCCTTCAATTGCGTCTGCGGGTAAATCGAACAAATCAATGCGCACACCGCTGCTAGGTGGTTCCTCACCGGGTTCAATAAGGGGTTTGAGAACTCTCCATTCTTGTTCGTATGCCCAATCCCTAGATTTTGTGAGCAGCCAGCTTGTGCCATCCATATCCATTAAGTGAGGGATCGGCTTTTCATCGGCGTATAGGACCAGTCGCGGATGATGGAACTCATCCGTGTCATTTCGCCGTGCATTTATGGATGGATGCGTTTCATCAATTGCAATGACTAACCCACGATGTTCATCGGCATAATGTGACCACATCAGCAGATTATCGAGACACTCAGATAATGAGAGAACACCCATGTGTGCACGATGTGTTTTCATCAAGCGCGCAAACTCTTTTTGAAAGCGCCGTGTTGCGAAATTGATTGTGACATCTAAGTTGCGACGAGCTGTTCCGGTTTTGTCATTCAATTGCTTTTGAGCGTACTGCCAAGCTTGTTCGTGCAATTCTAGCGGAAGTTCCGGGGCGATTTCATCATCAAAGCAATGGCGAACTTGTTCAAGGAATTGAGCATCAATGATGTCTCCTTCTGCCAGCCGATCAAATACGGGTGTCATTTCGAATGGGTCGTTCAGTGATGAGGTGGGAGTGAAACGAATTTGGTTGTTCTGGAGGATGTCAATGCGGTCAGCGCATACGTATTTATATAAGGTCATGTATGCCTCCTTGAATCTACCCGTCGGTGTGCAGGTGCATTCATTGAAAATATTTGGAGTTGCAAGTGTAGGTAAAGCATATACCATTGCGATTGACGAAGGGAAGAGAGTAATTATATGGCGCAACGCCCCTATTTCAACAAAGGCATAGACTTTCTTGAGCCGCTGTTTGACAGCAGTCGTGATGATGAGGATGCCCTTCGTGTTCTTCTCAATGAGTTAGAACACCGTCACACTCCCCGCGCTCTTGAGCTCAAGCGGCGGGTGATCCAGGCGCTTGGCACCATGTCATCTGATCAGGGTGCAAAGGACGATGTTAAGTTTTTAGCAGTGTCGGACGTTCCGCAAGAGGGGTTTTCGTTTGAGGACGATGATGCACCGACCTCAAGCCCGGAGCCGGAACCATCTGCTTTATCCAATACGCCCTACGAGATACAAGAAGTTCGACCCAAACCTTCCTTGAACAATGCCCCCACTGATATCCTGTCCTCTTGGACGGCGATGGAAGTCTTGTTACCAAATTCTTATAAAAAACGGTACGAACTTGCGCCCGGCAGGGACCAGAGTATTGCGAGCTTTGAACGGGGTGACCTTCCGTGGGCGGGAAAAGGGGAGCGATCACGACCAGAAAAGAAACTGTTTTATCACGTCGTCCTAGGTGCCATTTTTATGGATAAGGCTGAAGGGTGTCTGCTGAAGGCCTTTCAGGATAAGCGTCCCGAGCGCTGGCCTGCTCAAGGATGCACACCGATTGCCATCGTCACGGTGGATCAAAAAGGCTGTCTTGTTGAAGATGACCCTGTCCTTGTATCAAGCTTCGCTTGGGGTCTGCCGCTTGCAAGCCAAGGGGACTTAGAAAGCCTTGGTCTCTGGCCGCGTGCAGAAGTCCGTCTTAATGCTGGGCTTATCAAACGACTGAGCAAATATGACGAGGATGACAACAAGCTGGCGCTGACCCGCGATGACCTTGAACAGGCCTTTGCATGGTTGGCTCAAACGCTTGACCTCAGGGCATTCTTGGTTGAAGGTCCTTCGTTTACTCTGCGTGTTTATCAATGGTTTCGCAAAAAAGAGTCACCCTCAAAACCGCTTATCAACAGTTTTTATCTGAATGATTTGGCGCAGGCACGCACGCGAATTTCTGACGGAACCGCCGGGATGGCGCTTCGGCGTTATCTGGGACTTGAGGCAATCGAAGACAAAATAGACTTGCTCAAAGATCAAGAGGCTTTGGAAGCGGTCACGGCCCCGGTTAAAACTCCGATGGGGCGGTGGCCGGGCAGGGGACGTCATTCGCTTGTTTTGCTCCAACAAGCCGCCGTCAATATCGCCCGAGAGGAATTACAGGTGCCGGGCATTGTGGGCATTAACGGCCCGCCTGGAACCGGGAAAACAACCTTGCTGCGTGACCTTGTGGCCTCTGTTTTGGTTGAACGTGCGAATGCCTTGGCGGCTTTTGATGATCCGGAAAAAGCATTCATTGATTCGAAACAAAAAATAAAACGTGGGGCGGCATCATGTCATCTCTACAAATTGGATTCCACGGTTAAAGGCCACGAGATGTTGGTCACGTCTTCCAACAACAAGGCGGTGGAAAACATCTCCAAGGAAATGCCTGCCCAAGATGCGCTGGCCGAAGATTCCGATCTGACATATTTCAAAACCATTAGCGATGAAACAGCCGGACCCGATCAAGAGGATACAACGTGGGGGCTGATTGCGGCGGTGTTGGGCAACGCAAATAATCGCTTTGAATTTAGCAACGCCATGTGGAACAACGACGACACAAGTCTAAAACATTACCTTATGGCGGCCCAGGGTAGCAACGTTAACCCTATTGAAGAAAAAGACGCAGATACGGGTGAGATTACAGAACGCCCTCCGCATATTCTTGTGCAAGAAAACATACCCTCCGGCCCCGTTGAGGCGGCTGCAAACTGGCGCAAGGCGCGCAAAGACTTTTGGGAGTGCCAAAAGAAAGTCAAAAAGCAGCTTTCAAGCATAGACACTGCACGGCGCTTGCACCGTGATGCCCATCGTATGAAGTCGGAGCTTGAGGAACTTGAAGATAACGCGGGGTTATCTCGTTCTGAGGCGAATGAAACAAAAGAAGAGCTTGACGTAGCCGAGGCACCTCAGGAGACGGCGGCTCAAGACCGTCGATCTGCTCAATCTCTCGTCGATACGTCAACTCAATTGCGTCCCGGATTATTTGCGCGCTTGTTTCGTACCCAAAGTTTCAAAGACTGGCGTGCTGCACATAACGACCTTTTATCAGCCTGTCGCACTTGTGTTCTTGCGGAACAAAAGGCGCGTGAGACGTTTCAGAATTTACAGCGTGCGTATCATGCCATTATGGCCAAGGTGAAGTCATTTGAGGCCGAAGCACACGCACAACGCTCTCGTATCGCAAAAGCCGAACAAGCCATTGTTGAGGTCAGAGAGCTGATAGGACCTCAGTTCGCCGATGATGACTTTTGGAACCGTAAACATGCCGAATTGCAAAAGGACACGCCGTGGCTTTCCTCAGATGTGCAAAGGTTACGCGACGATACCTTTGAAGCCGCCGTGCGTCTTCACAAAGCCTTTATAGACGCGGCGGCGAAACCCTTGCGCCACAACCTCATGGCCTTGTTTTCGGTCTTTCGCGGCACTCCCCTCGGTGCGCCGGAAAAGAGTGCGTTGTTGGCGGACCTATGGGCAACCTTGTTTTTGGTGACGCCGGTTATTTCGACAACGTTTGCATCCGTTGAACGCATGATTGGTCAATTGCCGCCACAATGCCTGGGCTGGCTTTTCGTTGACGAGGCCGGGCAAGCGGTCCCTCAAGCTGCGGTCGGGGTGATGATGCGAGCGAAACGAGCCTTGCTGGTCGGTGATCCGTTGCAAATCCCGCCCGTTGTCACGTTGGCCCCGGCACTTGTGAGCGGGATATGTCAGAGCTTTGGTGTTGATGCCGATGAATGGGCAGCCCCTCAAACCTCGGCACAGTCGCTGGCCGACAATGCGAGCCGCTACGGTGCCGAACTGGAACGCGACTCTGGCAGCATCTGGATCGGTGCGCCGCTTCTTGTGCATCGCCGCTGCGCAGAACCAATGTTCTCCCTATCCAACCGCATTGCCTATAACAACTTGATGGTTCATGCCGTCGCCCACAAAGATTCCAGGATTATCGATGTGCTTGGAAAATCCAATTGGATTGATGTGCAAGGCCAAGCCTCTGATAAATGGTGCGCCCAAGAAGGCGATGCTGTGATGAAAATCCTTCGTCGTCTTCATCAAGGCGGAGTTGAAAATCCAGATATTTACATCATATCACCGTTCCGCTTGGTGATGCAGGGTATGCGTGACCTCATCCGTAAAGACGAAATCCTTTTGGGCAATTTGACCGATACCCCAAAGAACTGGGTGTCCGAGCGTATTGGCACCGTCCATACCTTTCAGGGCAAGGAAGCCGAGGCCGTTATATTGCTTCTAGGAGCGCCAAACGCAAACCAAACCGGCGCCCGCAATTGGGCTAGTGGAGAGCCAAACCTTTTAAACGTAGCCGCAACCCGCGCCAAATCCGCCCTCTATGTTGTCGGAGCCCGAGAGAGGTGGCGAACGCATGGTCACTTTAAGGAGCTTGACCGTTGGATGTAGTATAATTAAGCCGTTTTATTTTTTGCAATGTTGAATGCAGCAAAACCAATTAGTGAAATTACAGCCACCGAAACCCAAAACTGTAACTGTGGACTCGTCCGCTTTAAGCCATGCACTTCAGTTACGAGATGCTCACAGTTGTTTGTCCTGACCGAATAGGGTTTGCCAATCAACGTCCGTGCACGGGCTTCAACTTGCCATGCAGGAAGGTTTCCGGGGTAGCCATTGTGCTTGGGGGACTGGCTTCCCGCAAATTCGGTTTTGCTGATTTCTGCGACACCCCCAGTATTGGGGGATGCGGAAATTATGGTGCCTACTGAAGTTTCAATGCCAACGTGGTCAAATAGCCCTTTGCGTACGGACCAAACATGACCGGGGTTGCTAAAGCGATAAAGTAAGTTGGTAACTTTGAAGTCCATCACATTTTCCTTTTCTAATTGGTAAAATACAGGCACTATGCCATTAATTCAAAAACAATACAGGCATTCTAATAGAATGTCAACGGAGATGTTGGATGCAGCAGAAGTCGAGTACGTTCTCAATGGTTCTTTGTCAGTTGTTGGCCCGTGACATGGAGACCAACGGAATGACGCAAAAAGATTTTTTTGAAAAAAGCGGTATTAGCCAGGCAACGTGGTCTCGGATTAATAGAGGGCAGTCGGCGCTCACCACAGAAGACCTCCATGCGGCAGCACGAACTCTTAATTCATCCTTGCCAAAGCTCATGGGGGAGGCAGATCTTGTAACAAAAGGGCTTCCTGAAATGGATGTTGAGTTGGTCGATATCCCCAAAAATCCGCGCGGACCAAAGGTGAAAACTGCAGCAAATGATACAGGGACAAGCACAGCAACAGTGGTTACGGCTGTGATCGCAACCGCCGCGCTAGCCTTCCTTATAAGCCGCATTGTGAAGTCATAATGTGCTGAGAATTCGGTGAAATATCTGCCATGGACGTTTCTGAAAAGAGTGACACCATTTGGCCTAACAATGGCCCAACACCCCTAACGGGGCTTTCTGATCATGTCGATTTTGATCTGCTTGATGAGCCTTTGGCTAGCGACATTATGAAGTCGTTAAAGGCTGCCATAGACGGCGGCGCGGTTTTTGCTGCCCCTCCCGACCCTTTGGCTATCTTTCGCCAGGCTCTGCTGAGTTCCATACGGCAGATTGAAGAGGATCAAAAGCGCTTTGCATTATTCGTTCGGTTTCTGCGTGACGGACCTTATTATCAACGCGGGGACATCCCGCCGGAAGTGGCATCGCAATTTTTGACCGATGACGAGACTAGACAGGCTATCCGTTATATCTATCACCGGGTAGTTAACACCTTCCAGGGTGCCCTTGCCGAACTGTTGGCCGTTGGACCCTGCGTTAATCTATTTCACGATTTGCAACGGGAAGGTCGAATTTATTCAAAGGCTCGCATGTACGTCGGTGATACGACCATGCTGCTAGCCGGGACTTCTGAGCGTTGGGCGAAGGGGCCGGATATTTCTTTTCTCGCCCCAACCAAACCCAACAAAATGCACTTTGAAGGCGTGGCAGAGGTGAAGTCTTATGCGCTCTCTCAAAAGCGTCTCGAAGGTCAAATGTTGCATCAAGTTCTTCGTGCTAAACGCGGTATTCTGCTTCGCAATGAGGGCGGCGGTTATGACAAGGTTCCGGTAGACGTGGAGAGGGGGGAAGGTCCTGTTCGGGTCGGCGTGGTACCAGCAACTTGGCGATTGCCTCGCGATTTCAGACGGGAAGACGTTGATGGAGATCGATGTGAATTTCTCTATCCTTCGCTTGATCTATCGGACAAAGCAGATCGGCTTGAGAAGATTGGTCCTTCATCTTGGCGGATAACGCTCCGCTGGTCACACGAAGCCCTCGCCAGTGCCGCTTATAACATGACATTTTGGCTAATGGGCAAGATCGGTGGCCATGCTTATTGTGAAAAACAGCCTCCCGAATGGGACGGAATGTCCACCGACGAAGCCGGACGTAATGCCGCCAAGATGATGCTCTATTATGCCATCCTCCGCAGCCGAAGCGTCAAGGAGGATGGCCCCGCCATTGCCCTTTACAATGCCTATGGTTTTGGCTACGCGCTTGGGGCTAATTTTAAGGACCAGAGTGGACAACGTCAAATGCTGTGGCGCCAGGACCTTGATGAGATCGCATTGTCAGGGGTGACGAATAAAGGATATTCATTTTATAAGTGAAGGTAGACTCCGTGTTGTCCTTGATCGTTAGATGGACGTTAATAGACTAAGATATAAAGGTAGTTTCTATGTCGAAGCAGAGGAAGTTTATTCGCATCTGAGGTGCTCAACGCATTGAAGGAAACAAGTTGAGAGTAAAGAGGCCTCGATTGAGGCCGCTCATTGCAACATTAATCAAAAATCAAATGTGACGATTTTTGGCCAAAAGTTTGATTTAAAGCGTCACCTATCTTTTTCGTTCTGGACAGGGGCGTCACTCATCAAACCCCTCAGAATCATCGTCCCTAGATTGAAGTGTAGAGGTCGTTTGCGGGCGGATGATTTTACACCCTCTCGTAATTAAGAGTATTCTTTCGGCACCTGTGGGGGGTGGAGCGAGTGTGCCGTCTGGCAATCCGCCTTGGATCACTTTGAAGGTCGGCTTGCGCTTTGGATCATCATTCATTTTCTGGTTTCTCCTCTAGTTCTAAACCTTTGACGAAAGGTGCAGGTTCCTTTCGTGTCATCATACGACGGCGGCCTGTATAATAGGGTCACAGTCATTTTTCAGTGGGTCACAACCAACTCTCGGTGGAACACAGCCAAATTTCATAGGGTCACAACGGTTTTGAGGTGGGTCACAACGACTTGTCAGAAATTCGCGGTTGCGACACACTTGGACATTTTATGACCCCATTTCTCATTATCTATTATTGTTTACTATCAAAGCTTTAGATTAAATATTGCAATACCACTGCATAATGCAGGAATAGCAAAACGTGACACGGTTTCATTTTAGAATCTCTTTGAAGGTGGCGGTGATATGGCCAACGGAAACGTCCTTATCTTTTGCCTGACTATAATGACCACCTTCAAAGATATCCACCTGCAGAGGGTGATCGACCATGGCGGCGAGGGTGAGTTGAGAAACTCCCCACAAATAGGGGGCACCATTATATTCCTTTGGTATGCTCACACTGGAACGAAAGTCGGGATCTTCGCCTAAGGCACTTGCCATAAAACCATCAACCTCATACAGGCTACGATCATGAGGAAAGGGTTTGAGGCTGAATACAATTGTGCGTTTGATGTCGGCAATATGGCCCCTCCACACGCAGGCTCGGTCTTCGCGTTTGCGGGTGTCACAGATAAATGTTTCTGGGGGGATATCGGCCCATTTGCTAAAGGTGCCGGACAAGGTGAAAGAAAAAACCTCGGGGGGATGTTTAGGATCTATCACCTGACGGGTGACCTCGGCCGCACAACCAAAGCCAAGCCAATCACACGTCCAACCTGCCTGAGCCTCCGAAGGGGTCGTGAAACAATAGAAAAGTGCCGCAACTATAAGAGGGCGAGTGAAAGCTGGGGGGATAAGTTTTTGCCAATTGTTCATGCTTGCGGACCTTTCATGTCGGGTTTGTTCGCGATATTCCTTCTCAGTTACAGAACGCGTGCGGAGAATCGCTCGGCTGATAATACAACAAATGAGACTTATAGTCTGTAGACTAATATTCATCATCGTGGCTTGCATTGCATATGGATATCTGCACGCAAGTTGGCAAAAATGTTAAGAGGATCAGGACCGAAAATGGCTGGTCCCAGGAAGAGTTTGCCTTCGAAACCGGCTTGCATCGGACTTACGTCAGCGGGATCGAACGGGGTATCCGCAATCCTACCGTCACCATCATCGCTCGCATGGCAGAAGCCTTGGGCGTTGAGGCGAACGAATTGTTGCTGGAGTCACCGAGAAAGTGACTTAACGGCCCAAAATTTCTAAAATGTGATACGGAATTTGATTGTCTTTCCTGATACGCTTGCGTGGATCAGGGAGAAACGAGATGTTACAGGATGACGACGATTGGGAGCAAGCCAAGCTCGGCCGATTTAATGATGCGGACGAACGTCTTGTTCGCGGCGTCATGGGACCATGGTTTTTGCGGACACGGCGGACCCAGTCCTCTACAAAGTTCAAAGGACCGTCAACACGCACACAAGCGCAAGATCGCCGGGTTGGTGTTCAGTTAAGCCGCGTAAATACGGTGGCGTTGGGGATTAGTTATTCAACGCGTAAACAGGCCGTGGTTACAGTCGGGTTCTGCCCGAAAAGCATGCGCGACGTTTCCAGCCAAGTTCTCTATATCGCCAGACTTCGCCCTGAGGACAAGCAATTGGAACACTACAAAGCCTTACCGCTGTGGGATGGATTTGGGAAGACAATCGATGAAGAGGAAGCCAAATCCATTGGAGAAAGATGGGGCTTGGCATCGGATCAAGAGAACCTATCGAAAGCATCTAGGACGCTTCTGAGGCAGGGCGACCTTAAGGCTTTTCAGGCTTTAGGAGAGCGGGACAAGCTGTGGAATACCCAGACTTGGCACTTCGTCCTATCCGTTGTGGACGGTGATAAAATGTTATTCGAACGCTTTCGCGCGGCGCTTCGTGCGACCGTGGACGCAGCTTTCACCGCCAAAGGACATCAGTCGCTTTGGACGATCCATTCTGGACATACAGACCATATTCATTCCCACGTGATTGTTAAGGCATTGTCAGAATTTGGTGGGCGAATCCACAGTGACATTCGCGGCGATTACCTGCATCACTTGCGAGAAATATTTGCTGGAAATTTGCGCAGAGTAGGGTTGGACTATGAAGCAACGCGTCGGGTCGACCGGAAACCGCTCCGCGATCAAATTATGGCAGGGCAGGCCCCATTGAGCGGGGCGAACATGCCGTGGACCGGGAGAGGGGGGGCTTATGCAAATCTGAAGCACTGGTCACAAGTTTATGGCTTGGCCGCAGTTGAGAATTTGAAGCGGATAGATGCCGTTCGGTGCCACGTAATGGGTGAAACGCGCCATTTGAATAGCTCGGAAAAGACTTCATGCGCAGCAAACCTGCTGAGAGATCAATTGGATCAAGATCCTAACAAATCTCGGCGTTGGGGGTTTTCCTTTATCAGGAAAAAAGACAAAACGGAGAATGAGAATTTAACAAAGGCAGAATATGAACTTCTGAAGTATTTGGAGAAAAAATATCATAATCCTCGTCAGGCAATGGAAAGCTGGCGGCTTATGGCGAGTGATGGCGCATTTAGAAGCAAAGAAGGGAAAGTCGCCTATCCACAACGTGCGCTGGCGGTGTGGACCTTACATCATCGCCCAGAGCTCTTCGGTTTGGTGAACTCCAAGGCCTTCCAAAATGATCCCATGAGGGGACTGAAAAAGACTCTTAGTCAAATCCGTCTTTGGGCTCCAGAGCGGTTGCCAGGACGGGGGCAGAATGACAATGCGTTTTTGAAGTTCAGGAGGAATTCTAGGGTCATAAGAAACAGACAAGCTGTTCTTGTTGAACTGCGCGCGCTTCACACAAGAGTTGAAAATTCCTGGCCTGGAACGTGGTGGTCACGATCACTTGCCCTAGCCATTCGGCAGGCAAAACGGGTCCGAATAGACGAGCGCAGGCCGCTATTAGAGGTATCCGCTCAAGAAACTATATCACCTGTTAATGCGCTGAAGATGAAGCCGACGGATAGCGCAACCGATAGCGGAGAGGGGGGTATCATGTCTTTAATAGACCAACAGGCACCCCGGCGAATATACCAAAATAAACGTAAAATAATGCGGATCAAAAAACAAAAGGATTTTGAGCGCTAAAAGCTATGTTTCTTTCGATATGGCTAAAACGTGTTCTAGGGCTTGGCCGAGCATTTTTTGGTTCGTATCCGACAGCATGTTGTCGTTTACCGCAACCAATGTCCGGAGCTCCATCAAAACCGCGCTAATGCGATTGAGATGAAAGCTTTCCTCAACTGTTTTCATATTCATCAAGCCGGGCACTGCAGCTGCGCAAATACTTTGACGCATAAACTGGCTTCGTGATTTATACCCTTGTTTACGCCAAGCTTGATCCCAAATTGCAATCTCATCATCAGTAGCCCGGCAGGAGACGAATACTTCTCTGAGCTTATTAGATGTCATTAGTCATCTCCCAGGTGAGTTTGATGGCCACTTCCATGTGGGGGCTTGCAGGAAGTTGCAAGGGCGTGCTGTTGCTCCGATCAAGTGGAATAATAGAGGGTGTAGAACCTTGCTCGGCCTTGATCGAACTGGAAGTTGGCTGCTTACCCCGCGCTTTCCCAAGATTGCGATTCTGTGGAATGCGGATGATTGTTGTAGGCATCACACATTCTCCTCGTTGTCGTTTGCAGGGATAACCAGAGATGACGCTGTGTTACTTTTAACCCCACCCGAGAACATCCATTCAAACAGAGCGCGACGTTGATATCGCACCAAACGTGTACCGACTGGCACAACGTATTGCGATCCTCCGCCACGAGAGCGCATGGTGGTCAGTGTGGCCTTGGGAACGCCCGTGATTTTTGAGGCTTCAGCGGTTGTCACGAATTCATCCAGCCAGCCGGCATAGGGTTCTTTTATTTTGTTCATCTTATTTGTCATCGTTTGAGCTCCATCGGTTTAGATTGAAACCAAACAAACAAGATTTTATCGATGTGTCACTAGGAACAATTCTTGGAATTAAAGTTGTTGACTATGCAGATTCAATGAATTTCGTAACATCCTTTGGATGCGCGTGCGTTCTTCAGGTGTAGGAGCAAGGCATTTATTCACCATGCTTGGCGTCACATTCGCACCAACGGGGATAATTGTTCCTTGTTTAAGAGGGCCATCTGGTATGTAAGTCTCACTCATCATGCGGAGGTCAACACAGATGATTTTAGCTGCCTTAGACAAGGGCGTATTTTTAGGAATAATGTTCTTGGCGATGCGTATTCCCAACATTTTTACGACTAGTTGCGCATTCAAAGAACTTCCTTGTTTGCGCCCTTTGGGTCGGATTATTTCTGCATCGCAATCGAATTCTGTGTAAATAGGAGCCTGCATAGCAGTTTCTTTTCGGTCAACACGTTTTTGTAATTGAGACAAATTGTTATGCCATAATTTCTTAGCTTTTTTCGTAGTGAATTTCTTTATTAGCTTTTCCGTATGAGGGTGGGTGTCTGAAATATAGTATTGCATCCGTGAAGTATCATAATGACATGAATGTTCTTTAGCTTCTGAAGGCTCAGAAATGTAAAGATACACTCGGTTTTCAGGATTAACGAACTTTTTGCCGATGGCTTTTGCGTATGCTCGGTCAATGCGATACTGGCGGTCGATGAGTTTCTTATATGAGGCCGTATTTCCAAAGCGGGCGTGCATATCCTTGCTACGGGGATCAAGTTTGGGAATTTTATAAAATAATCCATCCGGGATGCATTCAATTGTTTTGGGCCACTCTGCTTCCATGATCAAAGTATTTCTTTGTTCATTGGTGATGAAGAGGAGAAGGTAATCATCTCCTGGATCAGGAAGAAATCCCATATTATCCATTTTGACCTCCATGACTTATTAAAACTTCTGATTGGTGCCCAAATTATGAATAAGGGTTCCTACAATTTCACTCGCCTGATTAACTGGATCCTGGCTCAAATGAGCATACCGTGCCGTGGTCTGTGGGCTGCTGTGACCGAGCATACCACCAATAATTTGCAATGGTATACCGGCAGACGCCGCTGCGCTTGCAAAACTGTGGCGTAGGTCGTGAAGACGTACGTTTTCGAGCCCAGCTGCCTCTCGTACGCGCTTCCAAGGCTTTTGTAGGTTCACGATGTGTCCTTCATTATTTTTACCCACAATCACATGTTCGTTATCTTCAATGCGGGGAACTTTTTGTAAAATATTTTTTGCCGCACCATTAAGAGGTATGGCCTTTGCACCCTTGCGGTCAGTTTTGTGGTTTTCGAGCAATAGACGGTTGTTGATAAAATCTACTGATGTCCATTTTAGGGTAAGGATTTCACTCAACCGGCAACCGGTTAGCGCAAGCAGACGAATGGCCGCTGCCTGGTAAGTACCAATCACTTTTAGCCTTTCCAGTTCATCAATCTTGGAAAATAACATTCTAAACTCTTCGGCCGATAAGAACCGTTGGCGTTTGCGTTCGGTGAAGGGCTTGATGTTGCTTGCGGGGTTAGTATTGGCTGGAAGCAATCCCCATTGTTCTGCCTTATTAAACATGGCTTTGAGAAGGCCAAGCATGCGGTTGGCATTGTAAAGTGTTTTGCGAAGGCTCTGATGGAACTTGGCGATGTCAGAAGGTTGTAATTCGCTGATTTTATGAGCACCAAATTTGGGCAATATGTACTTATCTAAGAGCCATTGATGCGCCTGCATTGTGCTTTCTTTGCATCTTCCCTTGCAATGATCTTCCATGTAGCGATTTGCAAGGTCGCGGATCGTGTCGCCACTCCGTGCATCGTGTCGTTCGTGTGCAGGATCGGTTCCCAAAGAGACTGAGCCTTTAAGAAGCGTCGCTTCCTTGCGGGCCTGGTCCAATGTGATTTGGCCAACACGGCCCAAGGTCAATCTTTTGCTACGGCCATGCTTATTCCGGTACTGAAGGACAAAGGCCTTCACGCCCGATGGTTTCATGCGCACGCCAAAACCGGGGAGGCTGGTATCCCAGATAACGACATCTTGGTTGCCAGCCTTCAAGTTTTTGATTTGAGCTTTTGTAAGTTTCATGTCATTTTATCCGGGTAAGCATCAGGTAAGCATGATGTTGCCAGAATAGACACTATATGGCAAGTTCTATCTATATCATAACATATTGAAAAGAATCATTTAATTAATTAAAACAATCTCCTGCTACGTACAACAAGCCCCCACATGGAAGTGACCATCAAACTCATAACCTGAAGGTCGTAGGTTCAAATCCTACTCCCGCAACCAAATAATTACCCGTCAACTCAATGAGTTGGCGGGTTTTTTGGTTTGGGGTAGGGCTTTGAACTCGCATTCGGAATTCATTCGGAATTATTTGAATGGTGCCGTACACTAGGTGGTTACTTTCTAGCCCTACACAAAATAAACAACCACTTAGGGTGAGGTTCATGAAATATATATGGGGTAGCCTTGTGTGATGGTTCATTTGTTCCGCTCTCAATCCGCCGCCCACGTGCTAGCATTCGCGCGTCAATGGTCACAATATCACGTTCAAACGGCGCACGAAAAATTGACGCATACGATTTTTTTGAAAGACGGTATAATATCTGCCAATGAGGTTCGCCATGCATGAACTGTCATTGGCCGAAGGGGTGCTGCAAATTATACAAGATCAGGGCCAAGCTCAAAACTTTACCCAGGTGAAAACGGTGTGGTTAGAGCTTGGGGAATTGTCCCATGTAGACCCAGATGCCATTCGCTTTTGTTTTGATGCGGTGATGCGGGACACGATCGCCCATGAGGCCAAACTAGAAATTAGACGAACGCCCGGTGCCGCATGGTGCCACGATTGTTTGAAAACCGTGGCTGTTTCCAGCCTTATTGAACCCTGTCCAGACTGTGGGGGTTTTAAATTGCAAGTGACAGATGGTGACGCCATGCGGGTCCATGAATTGGAGGTCGAGTAAATGTGTACAGTATGCGGATGCACAGACGGCGGTGCCAAGGTGGAAGGTGAACATGGTCATGATCACGACCATGACCATGACCATAGCCATCCTCACACAGATGAAAAAGGCGACCTTCATTTTGGAAATGGCTTGGGTGGCATCCATGTGCCAGGGCTTCGTCCGTCTCGGATCGTGCAAATCGAACAAGACATCTTGGGCAAAAACGATCATTTGGCCCAACATAACCGAGACCACTTTTTAGGCTTGGGCATATTGGCGTTAAATTTAGTGTCATCGCCGGGGTCCGGCAAAACGACATTGCTGACACGGACCGCTTCGGACCTTGCTAAATCCATGCCGATTGCCGTTATTGAAGGCGATCAACAAACGACCCTGGACGCAGATCGCATGCGCGCAACGGGCGTCCAAGCCATTCAAGTGAACACTGGCAAGGGCTGTCATTTAGACGCCGACATGGTGCGCCGCGCCACGGATGCGTTGGACCCAGAACAAAACACGCTGTTGTTTATCGAAAACGTCGGCAACTTGGTGTGTCCTGCGGCCTTTGATTTGGGGGAAGCCGCCAAAGTGGTGATTTTGTCGGTGACCGAAGGCGAAGACAAACCGCTCAAATACCCAGGCATGTTTAAGGCCGCGACCTTGATGATCATCAACAAGTCAGACCTGTTGCCTTACGTGCCGTTTGATGTGGAGAACTGTATCGAAAATGCCCGGCGGGTAAACCCTGACATCGAAGTGTTGCAAGTGTCGGCTTTGTCAGGTGATGGACTGGACGCTTGGTATGCGTGGATTGTGGACCGCCAGTTAGAACGTAAAGGCACAGCCTTATGAGCCAGGTTTTAAGCCTGCCACAAAAGTTCCTAAAAGTGATGGGATTGGGCGCTCATTTAAAAGCGAGCGTCTGTTTGATTGATGGCGATACGGCTTATCTGTCAGAAAATGTAGGTGATATGGGAGCCTTAGAGTCTGTCGAAACCTATGAACATGAATTGTCAGAGATGATTGATCAAGCCGGTGGTATTGATCAATTGGCCACGGTCGCCCATGATCTGCATCCTAATTTTCACACGACGGTGACGGCTGAACGCTTGGGCTGTAAGACGTTAGCCGTTCAGCATCACCATGCGCATATTCTCGCCACCACCATTGAACACCATCATCGCGGCCCGGTGTTGGGTTTGGCCTTGGATGGGTATGGCATGGGCGCACATCAAGATGCGTGGGGGGGAGAATTGCTGTGGGTCGATGGTCTAGACTTTAAACGCCTGGGTCACCTAACCCAGTTGGCTCAACCGGGCGGCGATGTTGCGGCGCGAGAACCTTGGCGGATGGCGGCTGCGGCTTTACATGCCTTGGATCGGGCCGATGAAATCACTGTGCGCTTTGCAGATCAGCCCCATGCGGCGCTGCTCAAACAAATGCTGGCGCAAAACATCAACAGCCCTCTAACATCAAGCTGTGGACGTTTGTTTGACGCGGCGTGTGGATTGCTGGGCGTGCGCCCCGTTTGTGACTTTGAAGGTCAGGCGCCTATGGAACTGGAAGCTATGGCAACGGCTCCCGTTGTTGTGGAAGGGGGCTGGCACCTTCATAAAAACGGCACGTTAAACCTGCGCCCTCTTTTGGCGGCGCTGACAGAGATGACCGCACAGCAAGGTGCGAATGCTTTTCACGGAACCTTAGCCACGGCCTTGTCCGATTGGGTCAAAAGGGCCGTTCATGATACAGGCGTGACCACGGTCGCCTTTGGCGGGGGCTGCTTTTTAAATCAGGTGCTTGCGGATATACTGAGTAAAAATTTGAAGAACGACGGTGTTGAGGTTCTAAAACCACAACGCTTTTCGCCCACGGATGCGGCTTTGAGTTTGGGGCAAGCTTACGCGGCGGCGTTGTCTGCCCAACGAATGGAATAGGGTCATATCATGTGTCTAGCGATCCCGGCAAAAGTGGTGAAGTTACGAAATGGCGGCTTGGCGGACATCGAATTGGAAGGGGTGGTAAAAGAAGTCTCCCTGGATTTGATGGACGACGTTTGCGTGGGCGATTATGTGATCGTGCATGTGGGCTACGTGTTGGCGAAGTTAGATGTGGAAGAAGCGGAACGCACGTTGGCCCTGTTTGCGGAACTGAATGATTCCGTTCAAGGCGGCGCTGCATGAAATATATTGAAGAATTTAGAGACCCCGTGCTCGCCAAAAATTTAAGCCAATCCATCGTCCAAGAGGCCGACCCAGATCGTACCTATCATTTGATGGAATTTTGTGGCGGTCATACCCATGCTATTGCCCGTTATGGGGTCGAAGATTTGTTGCCCAAAAATGTGCATATGATCCACGGACCAGGGTGTCCGGTATGCGTCTTGCCCGTTGGTCGCGTGGATGAAGCCGTGGCTCTGGCGACCCAACATGACGTGATTTTATGTACCTATGCCGATTTGATGCGAGTGCCGGGCAGCCAGTATGAAAGTTTGATCAAGGCGCGATCTCAGGGGGCCGACGTGCGCATGGTCTATTCCACCTTGGATGCCTTGAAAATCGCCGAGGACAATCCAGACCGCGACGTGGTGTTCTTTGCCATTGGCTTTGAAACCACCACCCCACCAACGGCGGCGGCGATCAAACAAGCCAAGGTAAAGCGCCTTAAGAATTTTTCAGTTTATTGCAATCATGTGCTCACGCCCGCCGCCATGCGGGCGATTTTGGGGGCGTATTCGGACGCGGGGGCGCCGAATGTGATCATCGATGGTTTTGTGGGTCCGGCGCATGTCAGTGCGGTGATCGGCACGCAGCCGTATGAAGAATTTACGCGTGATTATAAAAAGCCAGTGGTGATTGCCGGGTTTGAACCTTTGGATGTGATGCAAGCGGTGTTGCAGTTGATCCGCCAAGTCAACGAAGGCTGGGCTGACGTTGAAAACGAATACGCCCGCGCCGTTACAGCCCAAGGCAACGTCAAGGCTCAGGCCATGATGAATGAGGTGTTTGAAGTGCGCGATGCGTTTGAATGGCGAGGCCTTGGTAGCGTACCCTTAAGTGCGTTGAAGCTCCGCGCTGCCTATTCAGACTTTGATGCAGAACTTAGGTTTGCCGTTCAAGTCGCGCCTCCTGTTGAGCATAAATCGTGCGCCTGTGGTAATATTTTGCGCGGTGAAAAAGTCCCCGCCGAATGCAAGTTATTCGGCACCGTTTGCACCCCAGACAATCCCATGGGCGCGTGCATGGTGTCGTCCGAAGGAGCGTGCGCCGCTCACTGGTCCTATGGTCGTTTCCGCGAAGCCCAGTCCTTGGAGAAAAACGCATGAAGCCAATTTCACGCCCTCTGGATATTAAAAATGGTCGTGTGGACATGAGCTTTGGTGCGGGTGGACGCGCCATGGCCCAGCTGATTCAAGAGCTCTTTGTGGTTCATTTTGACAACGATATTTTAAATCAAGAACACGATGCCGCGATGTTCGAGTTGCCACCCGGGCGCATTGTGATGAGCACCGATACCTTTGTGGTGTCGCCGATTTTCTTCCCCGGCGGCAACATTGGATCGTTGGCTGTGCACGGCACGGTCAATGATTTAGCCATGGGGGGCGGGGTGCCGAAGTACCTGACGGCGGGCTTTATCTTAGAAGAAGGGTTCCCGTTGGCTGACTTAGCCATCATCGTGAAGTCCATGGCCGAAGCGGCGTTAGAGGCTGGCGTGTTGATCGTTACTGGCGATACCAAGGTGGTCGAAAAGGGTAAGGGCGATGGCGTTTTTATCAACACCGCTGGCGTTGGCGTCGTGCCGGATGGTGTCGAGGTGTGCGGCAACCGCGCTCGTCCCGGCGATGTGGTTCTGGTCAATGGCACCTTAGGCGATCATGGCGTGGCGGTGATGAGCAAGCGCGAAAATTTGAGTTTCTCCACCGATATCCTTTCCGACAGCCAAGCCCTCAACGGCTTGGTGGCAGCTATGTTAATTGCCGTGCCGGAGATGCGGGTGTTGCGCGATCCTACCCGTGGCGGGTTGGCAGCAACGCTCAACGAAATTGCCCACCAATCGGGCGTGGGTGTTGAACTGGATGAAGCCAGCTTGCCCCTCAAAGGGGAAGTCAAAAGTGCCTGCGAATTGCTAGGCCTTGATCCAATGTACGTGGCGAACGAAGGCAAACTAATTGCCATTTGTCCGCCCGAAGATGCCAACCGATTGCTGGCCGTCCTGCAGGCGCACCCCAAGGGACGCGAGGCCGCTATTGTTGGTCAAATCTTAGACGATCCGCGTTGCTTCGTGCGGATGAAAACCCAGCTTGGTGGCACCCGTATGGTGGACTGGCTGGCCGGCGAACAGCTCCCACGCATTTGTTGACGGCGGAACTATCAAGTGCCCACTACAGGCAATGAAGCAACAGAAGGTGTTCTTCAAAGCGAAAGCGTGCCCATGATATTTGCCCAGAATTGAACCTCTATATTCACAGGGAAGATGCAAATATTCGAAGGGAAGGTTAAGGCCTGCTTGATCTTCTGTTCGGACTTTTATACGCTTAATGAACCGACTGTCGTTTGAAGGTGTTCTGATGAGACCTATCGATGAATTATTGCTTAATGATCGACGGCGCATCTCGTGCGTTCTGACTGACATTGACGATACCCTAACGACGGAAGGGAAATTGACGTCAGACGCATACGCGGCACTGGAAGCTTTGCACGATGCAGGATTTCGCGTTATTCCGATAACGGGGCGGCCTGCCGGATGGTGTGATCACATTGCCCGGATGTGGCCGGTGGATGCGGTGGTGGGGGAAAACGGTGCCTTCTATTTTAGATACGACGAAGAAAAACGCACCTTGGTGAAGCGGTTTTTGCATTCACCAGAAGACCGCGCAGATGAACGACGACGACTGGATAAGCTGCGTGTTGAAATTCTCAAAACCATTCCCGGGACCGCCGTGGCCTCGGACCAGGCGTACCGTGAGGCCGACCTTGCCATCGACTTTTGCGAGGATGTTAACCCATTGCCGTGGTCCGAAGTCGAACGTACCGTCTCGATGTTTGAAGCCATCGGGGCCACCGCCAAGGTGAGCTCTATCCACGTCAATGGCTGGTTCGGGACCTATGACAAGCTTTCGATGACGCGTATTATGCTGGACGAATGTTTTGGTGTGGACTTGGATCAAGCTCGTGATCAAATCCTTTTTGTCGGCGATTCCCCGAATGATGCGCCCATGTTCAAATTTTTCCCCCATGCCGTCGGCGTCGCCAACCTGGCACAATTCGCGGATCGGCTCGATGCGTATCCTGCCTACATCACCCATGCCCCTGCGGGGGCGGGGTTCGCCGAAGTGGCCAAGCTTCTTATTGCTGCACGTGCCTGATCAATTACTAACAAAAAATGTAAATTGTATTCAGAGAGTCAAATAAACATGTTACAATGACCTACTTGACTAGCCTTAATAAAACGGTGGCTTACGCACCAAATTAAGATGCACCGTCACCTTGTAGATACAAGGAGGACATTGTTATGTCGTGTATCTCATGTCGAAAGACAGTCTTGTCCGCACTGACGGGGATGATCGCATTTGCGTTCGCCGCCGTCATGGCAAACCCGGCCTTGGCAATCGATTGCAAAATGGACCGGGGCGACCTAGATCTTCGCTATTGTGATGACAATGGTGATTTGGTCGCAGACACACCAACTGATCCTGCCGAATTACTTGACCCCCGCACGCTCATTTTCTCGTATACCCCCGTCGAAGACCCTTCGGTTTATGAAAATGTCTTTAGCGAATTCATGATCTATCTGGCCAAGACGACGGGTAAGCGCGTGCAGTGGTATGGGGCAGAATCCTATGCGGCTCAAGTTGAAGCTATGCGCTCTGGGCGCCTGCACATTGCGGGCATTTCGACCGGTCCCACGGTGTACGGTGTTAACTTAGCTGGTTACGTACCCTTTACGATCATGGGTCAAAAAGGCAACGTGTTTGGTTACAAACTACAGGTGATCACCCACGTTGATTCTGACATCAAGACCATCATGGATATGAAAGGGCGCAAAATCGCCCACGTCACGCCAACCTCGAATTCAGGCAATCAGGCCCCACGTGCTTTCTTCAAAGACTTGGGAATCGTACCTGATGTTGATTACAAAGTGATCTATTCGGGCAAGCATGACAATTCAATCATGGGCGTTGTTAACAAGGACTATGACGCCGCCCCCATCGCATCGAGTGTGATGGATCGTATGATCATGAAAGATATGTTGAAACGCGAAGACATTCGCGTGATTTGGGAATCTCAGTATTTCCCAACCACCTCGTTCGGGTACGTTTACAACTTAAAACCCGAATTGGCCCAAAAGGTTAGAAAAGCCTTTCTCTCATTTGATTGGACCGGAACGGCCTTGGCTAATGAATTTAAGCCACGTGACCGTTTCATTCCCATCACGTTTAAAGAGCACTGGGCACCGATCCGCCTGATTCAGAAAGAAAACAATGTGGTCTATTCTCGAGAAGCCCTTGCTGCCCAAAAAACACCGAAGAGTAAAAAGAAATAACGAAAGCACCATAGGGTTGATACGTGTTGCCGCCGCCTCCTCTGCAAGGGCGGGGCGGCGGCTTCCCTAAGACGGGGCGAGGCCCCAAAAGGATCGCCATGTTTAAGATAACCGATCTCACCAAGGTCTATCCCACCGGCACAAAGGCGCTGAGTAAGGTTTCCTTTTCCATCGACAAACCCATGGTGGTCGCCATCATCGGGCCGTCTGGATCAGGTAAAAGCACCCTAATTCGCTGCATCAACAGATTGATCGAGCCGACATCCGGGTCGATCCAGCTTACGGACGAAGAAATCACGACGCTGCCTCAACGCGATTTACGCAAGGCGAGGCGGCGCATCGGCATGATCTTTCAGGAATATAATTTGGTCGAACGTTTGACGGTGATGGAAAACCTCCTGTCAGGACGGCTCGGTTATGTCAGCTTTTGGCAGGCTTTCCGCCGTAAATTTTCGAACGAAGACGTTGCCAACGCGTTCCGTTTGTTGGACCGGGTTGGCCTGTCCGGCTATCAAAATACCCGTGCCGATGCCTTATCAGGCGGTGAGCGACAACGCGTTGGCATTGGCCGGGCGTTGATGCAAAACCCTGATCTGTTGTTGGTGGATGAACCTACCGCAAGCCTTGACCCCAAGACTTCACGTCAAATTATGCGGCTGTTGGTCGAACTGACGCAAGAATTTGGGACTTTGACATTGGTGAATATTCACGATGTCAGTTTGGCGCAAATGTTTGCCGATCGCATCATCGGCTTGCGCAAGGGTGAGGTCGTCTTTGACGACACTGCCGATAAAGTGACGGAACAGGTGCTGACCGATATTTATGGTGAGGAAGATTGGAGCGCAACCATCCGCAAAGCCAAAAAAGATGCCGAAGATGAAGATACCTTTTTAAAATCCCAAAAGAAAAAAAGTAAAATTGATCTCAACGTTGAGGCCATGAAGGGATGATGGAATGAACACCTCCGCAGCCCCAGGACCAGCCCCGGTGCCAGAACCAGTTCAACAAGAATGGCACACCATCAAGCTGATCGAGAGCCCTCTTTATCGCTATGGGTTGATGCTGGCTGCGCTTGTTTATGTCTTATTTGCTCTGACCACGATTGAAGTTGACTGGGCTCGTTTCATCAGCGGCATTCCGCGTGGCGCGGATATATTTGTCCGCATGTTCCCCCCTGACTTCTCACGTTGGGAACTGCTGATGAAGGGGATGTTGGAAAGTTTGCAGATTGCATTTGCCGCAAGTTTCTTTGGCATGATTCTCGCGGTGCCGTTGGGTCTGTGCGCAGCCAGCAATTTGGTGCCTCGGCCCGTTTACCTCGTGGCGCGGACCATTATTATCCTGACACGCTCCTTTCATGAAATCATCATCGCGATCTTTTTCGTCAAAATTTTCGGCTTTGGCCCGTTGGCTGGAGTGCTAACATTGATCGTAGCCTCGATGAACTTCATCGCAAAAATGCTGGCCGAAGACGTCGAAAACTTACCGCCGGGGCAGCTTGAGGCGATCCGCGCCACCGGAGCGAGTTTTCCTAAGTTATTGATTTTTTGCGTGCTGCCGCAGGCTCTGCCACGGTATTTAGGCGTATCCATTTACCGCCTTGATGCCAATATTCGCCATTCCACGGTGGTTGGCATTGTCGGTGCAGGTGGTATTGGACAAGTCCTTGCGGCGACCTTTACGCGCTATGACTATGACTTCAGTTGCGCCATTATCATCGCCATCGTCGCTCTGGTCTTTATCGGTGAGATTTTCTCCAATTGGGTACGGGGACGGTTGAGATGACACACGACAAGCTGAAAAAGAAATATCCTGAAATTTGGCAGCGCTTCACCCCGCGTGAAACCCTCATCCGTTATGTGTGGTTTATGTCTGTCGTTGGCGTTGCCGTATGGTCGGTCAGCAATCTCAATATTCCGTGGTTCTATTTCCTTGATGCTCACATTCAAGCCGCAGACCTGCTTACACGTATGTGGCCTCCCGACTGGCCCTACTTTGCAAAGCTCGTAGACGCTCTTTTGGAAACCCTTCACATCGCGACCCTGGGTACGATTGTGACGGTCTTTATTGCTTTTCCCGTGGCCTTTTTGGCGGCGCGTAACACCACTCCTAATCCTGTCACATGGTTCATCGGACGGATGATCCTTGTCACGTCTAGGTCGGTCAATACGGTGGTGTGGGGTTTGTTGTTTGTCGCGATTTTTGGACCTGGGCCCTTGGCCGGTATATGGGCCATTGCCCTGCGCTCTATCGGTTTCACGGGTAAGTTAATCGCCGAAGCCATTGAAGAAATCGATGTGGGCCCGGTCGAAGCCATTGAGTCGACGGGTGCTTCTCGTTTGCAAGTGTTGTGGTTCGGTATTTTACCTCAGGTGTTACCGGTGATCTATGGCACGATTGTTTACCGCTGGGACATCAACATCCGAGAATCCACGGTGCTTGGCTTCGTGGGGGCAGGCGGGATTGGTATCTTGCTGTATTCTTCGATCAACCAGTTCATGTGGCATGAGGTTTCGGTGATCTTGATTTCGGTGTTCGGTGTGGTGGTGGTCAGTGAACTCATCTCCGCCGCCGTGCGCAAACGTATTTCTTAAAATCGAAGCCCACACAAATCGGCTACCGTTTGTGTCGAGTTCGGAAATGGTGATGGGTGTCCGGGGGCGACACGGCCTAGAAAATCCATGCCTGTCTCCTCTGCGGCCTGCCAATCCGCCATCGCATCACCGATAAAAAGGCAATGCTCGGCGCGCAGGTCATACTTAGCCATTAATGCGCGGACAATGTCAGCCTTGGCTGCCGGAGACCCTCGTACCTCGGTCAACCATGCCATCATGCCACGGCTTTCAGCAATGCGTTTGATCTCTTCTTCGGGTGTGCCGGACACGACAAACAACTTGTGACTTGGGTGATGAGTTTGCAGAAATTCTTTGGCTCCTGGCACCCACGGAGCCTTCACCACAGCGTCTTCAACTTTCTGGCAATAGTCAGCGGCCAGGCTGTCTAAAAGGGCCTGTGACAGGCTTTGGCCTAAGATATGTTTATGGCAGTGACTGATTTTAACCACGCGTGAAATTCCGTCTTGGGCGGCGTGGTAAGCCATGATGCGATCTTGCACCTCTTGCGGCTGATCAGCATAGAGCGCTTGGAAAGCAGCGGCTTTGAGGTCAACGGATTCCACCAGAACCCCATCAAAATCAAGAAACAGCGCGTCTATATGGGCCATGAAGCTTACTCTTTGACCAGAGGCCGGGACAGGAGGCCGTGGATGATCGCGTCCAGATCTGCATTCACATTCAAGATGGCTTCGACCGCCAAGCAGATCGGCATATCGACTTGATTGCGGCGCGCCAATTCGGCCACGGTTGCCGCGTTGTGTACGCCTTCGGCAATGGTTTTGCGCCCAGCCAAAATGTGCTCAAGGGTTTCCCCCTGACCCAAACGATAGCCGACCGAAAAATTACGTGACTGCATAGCGTTGCAGGTCAAGGTCAGATCACCCAGGCCGGATAGCCCCATCAAGGTGTGGCTGTGCGCCCCCAACACTAACCCCAGGGCGTTGATTTCGGCTAGCCCCCGGGTGATGAGCGCCGCGCGGGCATTGTCGCCCAAGCCTTTCCCGGTGACGATGCCACACGCGATAGCCAGAACATTTTTGGTCGCACCGCCCAGTTGAGCACCGATGATGTCGTCGCTGGCATAGGTGCGAAAACGCGGTGACGTCAGTGCCTTGGCGAGACGTTCGGCGACCTCTATATCAGGGCACGCCACCAGAGTTGCGGCGGGCAGGTCGCGCGAAATTTCGGCGGCAAAGGTTGGTCCGCTCATGGTCGCGATGATCGCATCCGGCCCAAGGCAATCTCTAACCACCTCAGACATCAATTTACAGGTGTCGCGCTCGACCCCTTTCGAGCAGATCAACGCAGGCACGCCGGGCGTCCAATACGCGGCGGCTTGGGAAATAACGCTGCGCAGATGAACCGTGGGGACGGCAATTAGAACGGCGTCGGTTTTACAGACCTCATCAAAATCCGTGGTCGCCCGAATATTGGGGTCTAGCGGTACGCCGTTTAGATATGTGTCGTTGGTGTGATGGGAATTGATCTCATCAACCACGTCGCGTTCAAAGGACCAGATGGTGACCGTACGCCCGGCGCGCGCAGCCACGGTTGCCATAGCGGTGCCGAAAGCACCAGAGCCAATAATACCGATGGTCTTCATCACATTATCCTTTCCTTTTTGCACGGTGGATATGATCAATGACGACTTATTGTAAGGCCTTATTATACGCTAAAAATGCACACCAATATACCTTCTTGGCCTCTATGTGCATCGGTTAAAAATCATAAACTCGTGGAAAATACGTTTGAGTCCAATATAGGTATTTCTAAACTTTAAGGTCTGCGCACGCTTCTCTTTGGTTGTTATATTGTCGTATCCCCCCATATCTAGCTTACCTTTCATTTAATTGGGATAACGTTCTTGGCGCGCAACTCTGCTTCCTTTGATCGGCCTAAGGGCCGGAATTTTAAATACCTTCGACGCACAGCGGGTTTTTTAAAGCCTTATACCGGACATGTTGCCGCTGCCATCGCGGCATTGGTGGTAACAGGTCTTTCGGTATTGGGTCTTGGCCAAGGCCTGAAAGCCCTGATTGATGGCGGATTTACGGATGGTGATGCGCGCGCACTCGACAGCGCACTTTACCTGCTTTTGGGCTTGTCCGTGATCATGGCCGTCGGCACGTTCGCGCGCTTTTATTTTGTATCTTGGTTGGGTGAACGGGTGGTGGCGGATTTGCGCCAGGCCGTGTTTGACCGCGTGTTATCCCTGCACACCGGATTTTTTGAGACCACGAAAACAGGCGAGGTTCTGTCACGCCTGACCACCGACACCACATTGTTGCAATCGGTGATCGGCTCTTCCGCTTCGATTGCGCTTCGCAATCTGCTGACCCTTGTGGGCGGCATCATCATGCTGTTCATCACAAATCCCGGACTGACGGCTATGGTGCTTTTGGTTGTGCCCGTGGTCGTGGTTCCAATTTTGATATTTGGACGCCGCGTCCGAAAATTATCGCGCGCCAGCCAAGACCGCGTCGCCGATGTCGGTGCGTTTGCCGAAGAAACCATCAATGCCATGTCCACGGTACAGGCCTTCACCCATGAAGACGTTGATCGCGTACGATTTGGCACGGAAGTCACCAACGCATTCGACACAGCCGTCGTTCGCATCCGCACCCGTGGTTTGTTAATGGCGGTGGTGATTTTGTTGGTGTTCGGGGCTATTGGCGTTATTTTATGGGTTGGCGGCCACCAAATGCTTGCCGGTGAAATTAGCGGCGGCGAACTGGCGGCGTTTATCTATTACGCCACGTTGGTTGCCTTTTCCGTGGGCGTGATGAGCGAAGTTTACGGCGAACTGCAACGTGCTGCGGGGGCCACCGAGCGTTTGATCGAGTTGCTGGAATCTGAAACCGACATCAAAACACCCGACACACCGCTGGCTCTTCCCGAAAAGGCACAAGGCCGGGTCAGTTTTGAAAATGTCACGTTCCATTATCCTTCACGGCCCGACCAAGCGGCGCTTGTTGACTTCACCCTCGAGGTCAAGCCGGGCGAGACCGTGGCCTTGGTCGGCCCGTCTGGCGCCGGTAAGTCGACCGTGTTTCAGCTGCTTTTGCGTTTTTACGACCCCATCAGCGGCACGGTGAAATTAGATGGCATAAACGTACGTGACGCCGATCCCAAGGCCGTGCGCGAACGTTTTGCTCTGGTGCCACAAGACCCAGTTTTGTTCGGCACCAGCGGCTGGGAAAACATTCGCTATGGTCGCCCTGATGCTGATGACGCCACGGTACGCCAAGCCGCAAAAGCGGCGTCAGCGGCAGAGTTCCTGGATGCGTTACCGAATGGGTTCGCAACCTTCCTTGGCGAAAAAGGCGTGCGTCTTTCGGGCGGCCAGCGCCAACGCATATCGCTGGCCCGCGCGCTGTTGCGCGATCCGTCTGTTTTGTTGTTGGACGAAGCCACCAGCGCGTTGGATGCGGAAAGCGAGCGCGTGGTTCAAGAAGCCTTGGAAACACTCAAAGCCGGACGAACCACGTTGGTGATTGCGCATCGCCTCGCCACCGTGGTGAATGCAGACCGTATCGCCGTGATTGAGCACGGGCGCATTGTCGCCACCGGCACTCACGAAGAACTTCTCAGCACCAGCCCACTTTACGCCCATCTAGCAGCGTTGCAGTTTGATGTGGATATGGGCTTTAGGACCACCCGCGATGTCACCCAAACCTGATCCTAAGCACACCACAAAGCGGACCCTGGCTCACTATAATCGTTCGGCTGTTGCGTTTCGTGAAGGGACTTGGGACCATGACGTAACGCAGAATTATCGGGCTTTGATTGACGCACTTGAAGGCGACGGACCGCATGTTGTGCTTGATTTTGGCTGTGGACCAGGTCGTGATTTGGCCTATTTCAAATCCCAAGGTCTTGTTGCTGTGGGGTTGGACGGCACCCCCGAATTTGTTGAAATGGCCCGCGTTGAGACTGGGTGCGAAGTTTTGCACCAGAATTTTTTGAGCCTCGACCTTCCTGAAAATCGCTTCGACGGCCTATTCGCAAATGCCTCGCTTTTTCATGTGCCAAGCCTAGAGCTCCCGCGCGTACTAAACGAGCTTTACGCCACCTTGAAACCCGGCGGTGTGCTGTTCAGTTCCAACCCGCGCGGTGACAACCAAGAAGGCTTTCAAAACGAGCGATACTGCTGCTACCACGATTTAAAGAGCTGGAGTGATTTTGTCTCCACAGCGGGTTTCAAAGAAATTCATCATTATTTTCGCCCACCAGGTTTGCCGCCTGCGCAGCAACCCTGGTTGGCGACGGTCTGGCGCAAGCCTAGATAGAGTGGTTCGTATTTTCGCTTGAAACCCAATTTGAAATTTTCCGACCCATACAGGATGAGTTTCAAGTGGATACTATGTTCCGCAAAAGGCCTGATGCACGTGAAATTTGGGCATGTTTGAATAAGTCTATTTCAGATGGAGAAATAAAAAATATTTAAATTTCAATTGGTTAGGAGGGACTAGAAGAGGTGGGTGTCCGCGAGTCATTGACTTAAATATGATGTGTCGAAATATACAAGCTCCCCTGGTTAATCATGCGATTTTGTTTCACTTTGATCTTCAAACTGACCTAAACCTATAATTTATAAAAAATGATTGGTTTAATGATCCAGCCCGAGTATCTTCACGTTAGAATTATTTTGACCTACACTTTCCATCTTGGGGAAATTTTATGACCGTCCGTTCTAAGCTTATTGGTGTATTGGCGATTTTGCTGTTCATTATTGTTGGCATCTCTTCACTGACGTATTATCGGCTCAGCGCTCAAGTCCCACAATTGACGAAAATGAAGGCTCAGACGGCACAAGTGGCAGACGCCAATGTACCGCTTTTGGCGACGGTCAAGCAGATCAAATTTCACGTTGTCCAGGTTCAGCAGTGGCTGACCGATATTTCTGCAACACGGGCCTTGAATGGTTTGAATGATGGTGTTGATGTCGCCCAAGAACACGCCACAGCGTTTAAAGAACAATTGGATAAAGCAAAAACATTGGCCGAAAGTCTTGGCTTAACCGAAGTTGTTGTTTTGTTGAAACAGGCCGAAACTGATTTCCCCCCATACCATGAAACAGGCATTCGCATGGCGAAGGCTTACATTGCCGAAGGCCCGGCGGGTGGTAATGTGTTGATGGAAGAATTTGACGGGGCCTCGGCTAAAATTGGGGAAACGACGGACAAAATTGGGGAGATGGTGAATTCCATCACCACCGATACTTTGGCAAAACTGGAAATGCAGTCCAACGCGGTTGCGGACAGCAACGAAGCGCTTATTCGCTCCACCCTTATTTTGTCGGCTGTGGGTGTGCTGGTTGGAATTATCGGGGCGTTTATTTTGTTCCGGCTGATTGGCAGCAGCTTGCAGGGCCTTCAGACGGATATCCGCACCGTCGCTGATGGCAACGAAAGCATCCCCTTGTTACTTGATTCAGATCGTAACGATGAGTTTGGCGAAGTCGCACGGTCTTTGGTGGAATTCCGCAGTAAGCTGGTTGAGGCTGAACGCTTGAAATCTCAACAGGAAGCCACAGAAAAAAGCGGTATGATTGAGCGCCGTCGAGAGCGCAACGCTATGGCTGACGATCTTGAGAGCCAAGTTAAAAGTACCATTGAAATTCTTTTGCATCGCTCCGATGATATCATTGAGACCATCAAGAAGATGGGCGAGAAAATGGAATCCAGTTCAAACCGTTCGTACAATGTTGCCGAGGCTTCGTCGCGTACCACGACAAACGTTGGCGTTGTCGCGTCTGCGGCCGATGATCTTTCGTCGTCAATTTCAGATATTTCCCGTCAGGTGTCTCAGTCTTCAATCATTGCAGACCGAGCCGCGACAGAAGCTGCTCATACCAATGAAGAAATCCAAAGTCTTGCCAATGCGGCTAATAAAATTGGCGAGGTCGTTGCTTTGATCACGGACATTGCGGACCAGACCAACCTGTTGGCGTTAAATGCAACCATTGAAGCGGCGCGGGCTGGGGAAGCCGGCAAAGGCTTTGCGGTTGTCGCTTCTGAAGTTAAAAACCTTGCCAATCAAACGGCGCGTGCAACGGAAGAAATTGGTGGGCAGATCGCCGACATTCAAAAGTCAACCAACGCCGCCGTCGCAGCGATTCAAAACATCAGCAACACCATTGGCGAAGTCAACGATATCTCAACGGGGATTGCCACAGCGGTTGAAAGCCAAGGTCAAGCAACTCAAGACATCGCGCATAATGTGCGCAACGTGACGGGGGATGCGGAAACGGTTTCTGATAGTATTATCGAAGTGACGCGCTCGTCTGCGGCATCTTATGGTTCGTCGATTAAAGTTCTCTGGGCGGCGGAAGATCTTGTTCAACCGACCAAGGAAATCTCGGATAGCGTAAACGCATTTATTGAGAAAATTCGAGCGGATTAAAGCGTGTTTTAAGCTTAAGAGCATAACAAAAATGTGAGGAAAAAACCTTGGATTACGATATTCAAACGGCTGGAAATATGGCAACGGTGACCTTAAAAGGTCGGTTTACATTTGCCGACAACAAACTCATTCGGGAAGTCTTGGGTCAGTTTAATAGCACCGTTAACAATTGCACGATGGACATTGGACAGCTTGAATTTATTGATTCCGCAGGCCTTGGGATGCTTATTCTTGCCAATGACACCATTGCCGAATTAGGTGGAAAGTACGTTTTGTGCCACCCGAATGGTCAGGTGAAAAAGATGTTGGATTTGACCCGTTTCGCGGACATTATCACCGTCGAGGAATAGTCATGCAGTGCGTCAAATCAGAGAACTCTGTCGTTTTTTGCGGAGTTGGCGTATCTGTGAAAGCCTTGAGTGAGGTCGCCTATTCTCTCTATGGGTCTGTTGCGTCTTTGGCTGAACAAACGTCCAATGCCCTGATTTTGATCACGAACGTTGATGGTGAACGCTTGACGGAGGCGTTCGACAAGCCCATGGCTGGTTGTTTTGAGGTCATTGAAAACGATTCAATTCCTCATGCGCTGTTCGTTAACGAGCTTTCAAGCGGCGCTTTTGTTTTTTCCTTTTCATCGCAGACGGCCTATCGTTTTCCGGTGGCCTATCACATTACCAATCGCCTTGTGGCAAGCTTTGACCTTTCTGACGAGCGGCGCGAGTGTATCGAGATGGCGCTTCATGAAGCCCTGGTCAATGGCGTGATTCATGGCAATCTTGAATTGGGGCATATCAAAAAAGATACGCTTGATCGCCTAGAGGCTTTCAATCAGGAAGCAGAAAACAGGCTTTCAAATCAAACCTACGCTGCGCGCCGCATCGATATTTTTATACAGTCATCGGCAACGTCTATTGAAGTGAAAGTCGTTGATCAAGGCGGTGGCTTTTCCATTGACCACGACAAATGGGAGAACATGCCGTGGCGGGGAATCAATTTAATTTTAGGCCTTGCAACGTCTGTTCATGCTGGGGAAGTTGATCAGCCACTCACCATGAAGTTTGACAGGTGAGCAGGGTCTTAAAGGGTTTTAGGTAGAACAATGTCGGTTTCCATTACAAACTGCCGAATTCTTGTGGTCGAAGACAGCCTTCCCATTCGGCGTGTCATTGGGGCGTTTTTATCCGCTTCAGAATTCAAAAATATAGAGTTTGCTGAAGATGGCGTCATTGGCTTGGAAAAGGTGGACTCCTTCGATCCAGACATTGTTATCTTAGACATCAGAATGCCGAATTTAGATGGCTTTGGTTTTTTAAAGCAGCTCCGCGCCAATCCAAAGTATGTGGATTTGCCGGTGCTGGTGCAAACCGCTTATACCGATCCCGAAGAACGCAACAAGGCCTTTATCGAAGGTGGTACCGACTTAACCACAAAACCCATCAATGGCGTGGAGCTGATGGCCCGGGTGAAAATTCATCTGGAAAATAGAATGTTGCTCCGCAGCCTTCAAGATTTCCGCAACCGCTTGGAAACTGAACTCAGCGCCGCACGCAAAATGCAAAAGGCACTTTTGCCCCCCCCTGATCGGATTGACCAAATCAAGGATAGACACGGCCTAGATATTGAAAAATACTTTGAGCCGTCCTCGGAATTGGGCGGTGATTTTTGGGATGTTCAAGATTTAGATGATCATCGTGTTGCCTTATCTATCGCCGACTTTTCCGGCCACGGTGTGAATTCAGCCTTGAACACATTTCGTCTGCACACCCTCATGGATGGGGCCGATATGCCAACGGGCGATCCGGCTGAATATTTAGCCGCGTTGAATGTAAAGTTGACCGCCTTGATCCCCAGAGGCCAATTCGCCACTATGTTTTATGGCATCGTTGATACCAAAACAGATCAATTGACGTACTGCGCCGCTGCTTCGACCAGTCCGATTATTGGCCAGAGCGAACAGCGAGACTTTCAATTTCATGAAGCCAAGGGTATGCCTTTGGGGATTTCTGTAAAGGCTACGTATGAAAACCGGGTGGTCGATTTTCCACCGGGATCATTTTTGTTTTTGTACTCAGATGCCCTCACCGAAACGGTCGGGGTGAGTGAGCCGATGTTGGATGAAGAAGGACTCGGAGAATTGTTGAGCCAAGCCTTGGACCCGAATGCGACGCAACACCCCTTTGCTTCCGTTTTAGAAAACTTTGGTGCCAGAGTCTCTCGCCCCTTACCCGATGACCTTACGGCGGTGTGGTTAGCGCGCAGCTAATACTGGGGCTGTATCGGGCTCTAGAAATAGCTTTTTAATCTTGTAACCTGACAGCACCCAAACCTCACTTCGGCAGGACTGGTGCGGTCTGAATATCTTCGACGGATTGCTTGCCAAGACGGGTCACTTGAACCCGGCGATTCTCATCAGCCTCGGGTTGCTCTGGATTAAACAGTTGGCTTTCACCGTAGCCCACGGCATCAATCCGGGCGGGATCAATGTTGAAGGTGGCGGCTAGATAGCTAAGCACGGCTTTGGCTCGACGTTCTGATAAAACCTGATTGTAAGCGTCAGATCCCACCGCATCGGTATGCCCGGCAATTTGGAAGCGATAGCTGTTCAGTTCACCAAAGGTTAGGGCTTCACCTAAGTTATTTAAAACGTCCAAGGCTTCGGGTTTTAAGATATCGCTATCGAATTCAAAGTAGACCTTGATATTGATCGAGGGAAGCGGCGCTTCGGGGGCAAGTTGTTCGACCATCACCGGGGCTTTGGCTGTGTATTGGGGTTCTGGCGTGCACGGACCTTCTTTGTCTGTCGCCATCAGGCCTGCGGCCAAAATCATGGCGTTGCTAGACTTTAGATAGGTGGCTCCGCAATTGGCACAGACATCGCGGGCATTGGTAAACAGGGTCAGGTTGGCTTTGATCTTGTCGGAATGACTGCCGTAAGACAAGGCCCGGCGCAATGTCATAATGCCCAAATCAAGGCGGCCAGATAAGCCCTGCGAAATGCCCAAATTGTTAATTACGGCGGAATCATCGGGGCACATGTCGAGGGCTTTGTTATAAGCCGTTTCGGCGGCGGTGTAATTCTGTTGATAATCCAAGGCAATGCCAAGGGCCGAATACAGGCGCCAGTCATCGGTGATTTTCTGGGTCGCTTGCTGTAAAAACTTTACACCCTCTGCACTGTGCCCCTGGACCAAATTAACTTTGCCAAGTTCAGCTAAGTAACGCCCGTGGGTGCCAAATGTTTCGCTGTAGGTTTGTAAAATCTGCTCCGCCTCAGCACTTTGGCCAGCCCAGCGAAAATTGCGCGCCAATCCCAATACAGCCTCAATTTCACCGGGTTTTTGCGCCAAGACCTGTTCATAATGGGCAATGGATTTGCTTAAAGCTAAGCTTTCCATAGAGGTCAGCGGCCCCGAAATCGTGGGTGGTGGCGGGGCTGTTTGGGAACACGCACCAAGGCTTATGGATACCAGCGATGCAAAGGCGGCAATTTTGATAATTTTGAACATATGATCTACCCAATATTGAACGTTATCATTGGAACTTAGCTATGGTATCACCATCTGACAGTGATGCTAGTCACTCAAGTTTAATTTTGGAGATTTTAAGACATGGCCCCCACGGCGCGCATCGAAGAACCGATTGACCAGCCGCCCGAGCCGGCGACGGGATTTTCCTTGTTTAAGTATGGGTTTCGCCCCTTTTTCTTTTTTGCCGGACTGTTTGGCGTGCTCAGCATTTTGGTTTGGGTTGGCGTGTACGCGGGACATATGGGTCTGAATTTAACCAGTCCAGCGATGTTGTGGCATGCCCATGAAATGCTATGGGGCTACAGTGCAGCGGCGATTGCCGGGTTTTTTCTGACGGTGGTGCCCAATTGGACCAATGCTAACGCGCAAAAGGGGCCGATGTTGAAGGTGCTTGTGGCGCTATGGTTGGTGGGCCGTGTGGCGGAATGGAGCCAAGGTAGTCTACCCTATGGCTGGGTTGCCGCCTTAGATATGATGTTTTTAGTCGCGCTCACCTTGGTCGTGATTAAGCCTTTGACCAACCCCCAGTACCGTCGCCAGTTTGTCTTCGTGCCTATTTTGTTATGTTTGATTGTTGGCAACGCAATGACCCACGCGAGCGTTTTGGGCGTCACCGCCTTTGACTTCGATTGGGGTGCACGGGGCGTGACCTTGGGCTTGGATGCGGTGTTGGTTTTGATCGCCGTGATGGGCGGGCGCGTGACGCCAAGCTTTACGTCCAGTTTCTTAGGCCATGCCAACCCAAATATTAAGGTGGTGCAAAAGCCAACCTTAGACAAGGCCGTCATGGCGGTCACCTGGGGGGTGTTAATTGTTGATCAGGTGTGGGGTGCCAGTGTGCTGAGCGGACTCATTTATGGGCTGGCGGCTGGATTGCATCTTTGGCGTTTGGTGGGCTGGCAAGGTTGGCGCACGCTGAGCAACCCGCTTTTGGCGGTGCTGCATTTGGGTTATTTGTGGTTGGTGGTTGGTTTCGCTTTAAAGGGAATTTCTGACTTTGGCCTGTTCGACCCCGCCAGCGCGGTGCATGGATTGACCATTGGCGCCATTGGCACCATGACCTTAGCAATTATGAGCCGGGCCTCGCTAGGCCACACAGGACGTGCGATGAAAGCCCACACCCTGGTTGTTGTCGCCTATGTGTTTTTAAGCTTGGCCGCTGTGACGAGGCTGTCGGTAGCCATATGCCCGGACTTTGCTATGGAATTGGTTATGGCGTCCGGTGTGTTGTGGTCGTTGGCATTCTTGTTGTTCTTTTGTATTTACGCGCCAATTCTCATCCGTCCACGACTTGACGGACGTCCTGGCTGATTAGTCGTCGCCACCGCCATCACCGCCACCGCGATTGCCGCCACGTTCTCCGCCACGATTGCCACCTCGGTTCCAGTTTTGATTCTGGTTCTCGTTGCGATTGTTGCGCTGGTTCCAGTTGCCGTTTTGATTTTCATTACGGTTTTGGTTCCAATTTCCGTTTTGATTCTCATTGCGGTTTTGGTTCCAGTTGCCGTTTCTATTCCCGCCGCCTTCGTTATTGTCATCGGCGAAGGACGGATTGGCGAAGGGTAAAACGCCCAAAACAGTGGCGAAAACCCCAACGGTCAAAAATTTACGTATCATCATGTGAAAGTCTCCTCATAAACTTTTTTGTCCAACCCTGGATATATGGTAGTTATCGGTATTGTCAAATAAATCATTTGGAAGATGAGATCGAGATGGAAATCGCTGAAATTGCCCGTGTTCAAGAATACCTTCGTAAAAGTTTGTCCAACAATCGGATCGTGATACACCCGCCTAAAAAG
>Ga0316204_10002071_pt1 | contig 48003 bp, 43 predicted proteins | sample 6monrhotite_MG_2_FD_205661 | JGI IMG/M metagenome (GOLD analysis project Ga0316204, IMG submission 205661) | Microbial mat bacterial communities from mineral coupon in-situ incubated in ocean water Damariscotta River, Maine, United States -... | ecosystem: Environmental > Aquatic > Marine >... | reverse complement strand
TGGCCGGCGCGATCGCGTGCACGATGAAGCGGGCCGGGTCCGGGTGGAAGGGGATGATGTCGATGGCTTCGCCGCGCAGCTCGCCGACCACCGCCTGGACGCGGGAGCCCTTGAGGCCGACGCAGGCGCCGACTGGATCGACATCCGAGTCCGTCGAGGAGACGGCGATCTTGGCCCGAAAGCCGGGCTCGCGGGCGCAGGCCTCGATGCGGACGATGCCTTCGTAGATCTCCGGCACCTCCAGCTCGAAGAGCTTCATCAGCAGGCCGGGGTGGGAGCGGGAGAGCACCACCTGGGGGGACTTTGAGGCCCGGGTGATGTCCAGGACGTAGGCCTGGATGCGATCGCCCTGGCGGTAGGTCTCGGTGGGCACCTGCTCCCGGCGGGGGAGGATGGCCTCGGCCCGGCCCAGGTCGACGACGATGTTGCCCTTCTCGAAGCGCCGAACGATACCGGTGATGAGCTCGCCCTTGCGGTCGCGGAACTCATTGAAGGTCATCTCCCGCTCGGCGTCGCGCACCTTCTGGATGATGACCTGCTTGGCGGTCTGGGCGGCGATGCGCCCGAGCGACTCGATGTCGATCTTGATACCCAGCGAGTCACCGAACTCGCAGTCGGGGTCGAGATCACGGGCTTCGTCCAGGACCAGATCGGTCTCGGCGTCCTCGATGACCTCCACGACGGTCTTGAACTCGAAGAGCTCGACCTCGCCCAGCTCCTCGTTGTAGTGAGCCTCGATGTCACGGTTCATGCCGTAGCGCTTGCGGGCGGCGGCCTCCATGGCCGCCTCCAGCACTTCGATGACCGCGTCGCGGGGGATGTTCTTCTCGCGGTGAACGACGTCGACAAGCCTCGCGAGATCGCTAACGATCATGACATCTCTCCTGGATCAATCGGAATCAACGGACGGGGCGGAGGATCGGAGGCGAGACGCTCGTACTCACCGAGATCCAACACCAACCGCGCTCGCTCAATGCGTTCAAGGGGCAAGCTGTGCTCCACCCCATCGACCTCAACCAACACCGCGCCTGACGGGTCCGCGCCTTGAAGCACGCCCTTGTAGTTGCGGCGACCCGCCTCCTCATCATCCAGCTTGATCTTCGCCCGGAAGCCCTCGAAGCGGACGAAGTCCACCAGCCGCTGCAGCGGCCTGTCGATCCCCGGGGAGGAGACCTCCAGACGGTAGGCGCTCTCGATGGGATCCTCGACGTCGAGGACCGGAGAGAGCGCGCGGCTGACCTTCCCGCAGTCGCCGACGGACACACCGCCGAGCTTGTCGATTGACACGCGCAGCGTCGACTGACCGTCCACTGTGGCCATCTCGACGGCGACCAGTTCGCAGCCCTGTCGCTCCACAGCGGGCTCCAGCAGCTCGAACAGCTTGTGTTCTTTGGCGCGGAGTTCGTTCATGGTGGGCGTTGATCCTTGTACGGGACGCGGGCAAAAAAAATGGAGCCGCCCGGGAAGGGCCGCTCCTCCTGGATGGAGTTGCGATTTGACCTTGCTGATAGCCTGAATCAGGCCGATGTCAAGCAGCCGGCGTCAGGGCACACAAATCAGCGCAGCGCCTCACCGGTCGAGCAGCCGCTTGGCCTCCTCGGCCGCCTTGGAGCGGGGGTATCGGGCCAACACATCCTCCCAGAAGAGCTGCGCCTCACTGGCCTTCCCCAGCTTCTTGAAGCACTCCCCCTGCCGGACCATCGACCACGCCGCCCAGCCCGTGCCGCCGTAGCTGTCGACCACGTCCTGGAAGCGGAGGATGGCCTGCTGATACTCCCCGTCGTTGAAGTAGCTCTCGGCGAGGCGGTAGGTGGCTTCGTCTGCCTGCTTGTGATCCCCGTGATCCTCAATGAAGCGCTGCAGCACCGCCCGGGCGGCTCTGGGGCGGCCGTCGGCGAGGTGCTCCTTGGCCAGCGCCAGGATCGCCTCAGGGGTGTCCGGGACCTCGACCTCTTCCTCTTCTTCTCCCGTGCGTGTGCGCGCGCGATCGTCCTCATCCACCTCGGCGTCGGACGTGGCCTCCCCGTCCCCGTCCTCGTCCGCCTCCTCGCGCGCCGGCGGCGGCGGCGGCTTCAGGCCCAGGTTGTCCTCCAGCTCCTCCAGCCGGAGCTCGATCCAGGTGAGCCGGAAGTCCGTGTCGTCGCGGAAGGAGTCACCGACCTTGCCGCTGCCCTCCAGCTCGTGGCGCAGCACCTCGAGCTCGCCCGTCACCTGCCCCATCAGATCGCGGATCTGGTCGATGTTTTCGAGCTTCTCCGCCTCCTGCTGGCCGCGGTAGCGGATGACCTCTTCGAGCTGCTTGATGCGGCGGGCGCTCTCCTCCTCGACACGCTGGAGCTCGGCGACGCGGGCGTCCCGCAGCGCCATCTCCCGCTCGAGGCCGGAGGTCGCCGAGGTGCCTGTGCGATCGAGCACGCAGCCGGAGAGGGAGAGAGCCGCGACGACGACGACGAGGACGGGGACGCGCATGATCAAACCTCTCTACTCCTGAGTCTTCAGCTCAACCCGGCGGTTCTTGGACCAGACCGACTCGCCGGAGCCCCGGGTCGCGGGGCGTTCTTCACCGTAGGACGTCGCGCGGATTCGAGAGGGAGAAACCCCCTGCCCCGCCAGAGCGTCCTTGACCGAGGTCGCCCGCCGCTGGCCCAGGGCGAGGTTGTACTCGGTCGTGCCCCGCTCGTCCGCGTGGCCCTCCAGCGTCACCGACCAGTCCACCCCGGAGAGGCAGCGTGCGACCTCCGACAGCTCGCGGGCAGCCCCGGATGTCAGCCGGGAGGAGTTGTAGTCGAAGTAGAGGGTGGCGCTCCGGCAGGCGTCGGAGGCGTTGGCGCCGTCACCGCGCACCCGTGACTCCAGCGATCCCCGGAGCACAGCGCGCTCGCGGGTCGAGGGATTCACCACCGTCACGTCGTAGCTGCCCGCAGGCATGGCCGGGCCGCTGACGGTCAGGGTGTTGGCGTTGCGGAAGCCGACCTTGGTGGCCTCCCGATCGCCGATCATCACCTCGGAGCCGTCGACGAAGGCCGAGCCGTAGACCGTCACCGTGAAGGTGCGATCGGCGGTCACGACGTCCGGGTCCACGGAGATGACCTGGAGGTTCACCTCCGGTGTCCGCACTGTGTAGTCGGCCTCCTCCTCCTCGGTGTTCTTCTTCCGACAGGTGCCGGCGACCAGCAGCGGGGCCAGTGAGAGCACGAGGAGCCAGTTTATGCCCCGGTTCATCCGCTTCCTTGAGCGCGTCCGCCGTCTGCCCGGGGAGTCAATCGCTCGTCAGTTTCTACCCGGCACCTCTTGCCGTGTCAACCCCTCAGCGACCGACCTCACTCGGGCTCGATGTCCGCCGCCAGCCGATCCAGCGGGTCAGTCCCCTCCTGTTGGTAGAAGTAGTCCGCCTGCGCTTCGGAGATCCAGCGCATCTCAGCGGCCGTGCGATGCCCCACCCGCACCCGGTCAAAGGCCCGCACCTCCGCCTCGACGTTGTGGTTCAGCGGCCGGTCCACCGCCATCAGCTCCGCGTACCGCTGCGGGTAGAGGGGCCTGACATACGGCTCGACGTAGCCCTCGGGGTAGGCCGAGTGGAAGGTGTCAGGCTCGTACTTGTCAGTGGCGCCGAGCACATGGCCCAGCTCGTGGGCCAGGGTGATGGCGGCGTAGGTAGGGTTCTCCTCATCCAAGGAGATGTGCACCACCGCCACCCGGCCCTTCTCGGAGCCCCGGGAGTGGGAGGCCACGTCGTCACCGGCCCGCTCATAGACGACATAGAGCCTGGCCGCGAAGGTCTCGGGGTCCACCCCGCGGCTGCGCGCCAGCGTGCGCCAGTAGCGGCTGTAGTTGACCGAGCGCCACATCAGCGCCAGCGGCCCGTCCTCCGGAGCCGCCAGCGCCGGCGGCGCGGTCTCCGTGAACCAGGGCCCCTGGAGCTTCAGCTCCAGGTACTCCCGGTTTGAGCCCGTGTAGCGTCGATACTCGGCGTCGTACCACTCCTTGATCGCCAGCAGCCCGGCGGGGCGGCGGCCCTGGACCTGGGTCTGGTTCATGCCGCGGACGAGCGGGTGCTGTGCCAGCCCCGGCGGCACGAACTGGAAGACACCGACCTCGACGGGCGGGTCCAGCGCCACGCGCTGATCCGCGAGCACCCGATCGCCGACCTTGAAGAGGAAGACGGCGAACAGGAAGAGGGAGAAGAGCTGGCGCACCCTCAGGCGGCGGCGGCGCCGGGTCAACGCCGTGTGGTGCTTCGGGCAGAGGGCCCGCCCCCCGGACTCCAGCTGGCAGCGGCGGCAGATCTCGGTGCCGCAGACCCCGCAGTCCGAGTGCACATACTCTGCCCCGTGCACGCCGCAGAACTCGTCGCCGTCCCAGCCGGTGACGACGGCGACCGAGGCGCCGGACTCCCGCAAGCGCCGCGCCACGTCGTCGGCGCGGCTCAGCTCGTCGGTCATGAAGACCACCACCGGCAGCCGGTCGGGCTCGATGTCCCAGAGGGTAGAGCTGCCCTCCCAAGGCGGGTTCGCCTCCAGATCGGGCAGCGCTATCAAGATGACTCGGAAGCGTGCACCCACGACATCGAGGATCGGATCCGGGGCCGATGCGCGGGAGCGGGTAGCAGTGATGAGGTACATCATGGGTCGTCAAGGAGCGTCATCGGTCCCGCGATGCCCCAACCAAACTGGATTATTCTCTGTCTCTCTGGCGCCGTGGCCGTGGCGCTGCTCGACCCGTGGGCCCACGCCGGGCTGGCTGTCGCCGGGCTGCTCGCCTGGGCTGTGGGCGCCATCGCGATCGCCTGGGGTCTGCGACGCGCGCCGTCGCTGCCAGTCGCCGTGCTGGCAGCCGGCGTCGGCCTCCGCCTGCTGACGCTGCTCGTGGAGCCGCACTACTCGGACGATGTCTTCCGCTATCTCTGGGAGGGCCGGGTCCAGCTCGCGGGGATGAACCCCTTCCTCCACCCCCCGGACGCCCCGGCGCTGGTGGACCTGCGCGACGGCGTCTGGGCCTCGGTCAACCACCGCTCGGTGTCCACCATCTACCCGCCCGGGGCCCTGCTGCTCTTCCGCGGGGTGTCCTCAGTCCTCTACGCCCCCCTCGGCTGGAAGCTGCTCTCGGCGGCGGCGGACGTCGGCGTGCTGCTGCTGTTGGTGGTGATCGTCCGCGATCGGGGCGGTCGGGCCTGGGCGCCGGCGATCTACGCTCTGCACCCGCTGCCCATCCTGGAGAGCGCCGGCAGCGGGCACCTGGAGAGCCTCGCGCTCCTGGGGCTGGCCGCCGCCATCCTCCTGTGGGATCGGGGCCGCCCCGGCGCGGCGCTGCTGGCGGCCACCGGCGGCGCGCTGGTGAAGCTGCTGCCCGCGGTGGCCGCCATCCCCTCCCTGCACCTGCTCCGCCAGCGAGATGCCGAGGCGACGCGACCCCGAGTCATCGGCGCGCTGATCGCCGCGGTGGCCGCCGCCGCGCTCATGACCGCGCCCTTCCTGGACGCCGGGATCACCCTCGGCCGGGGCTTCAACACCTACTACGACGCCTGGGCCTACAACGCCTTCGTCTTCCCGATGCTCCTCAACCTCATCGGCGATCCCGGCGCGGCGCGTGGGGTGGGCGTGGGGCTCGGCGCGCTGCTCTGCGCCGCCGCCGCGTGGCGCCTGCGGGATCCCGCGAGGCTGTCGCTCTTCGTCGCCGCCTGCCTCATCCTGCTCTCGCCGGTGGTGCACCCCTGGTACATGCTCTGGGCGCTCGTCCCCGCGCTGGCGGTGGGCGCGTGGCCCTGGGTCGTGCTCGCCAGCACCGCGCTGCTATCCTACCTGGTGCTCGGCACCTACGACCCGAGCACCAACGCCTGGAGTGAGCCCGCGTGGATCCCCTTCGTGGAGTACCCCCCGCTGATACTGGCCGGCCTCTGGTGGTGGCTGGGCCGCTGGCGGCCCTGGACTCCGCCGCCCTCCCCTCCGCGACCACCATCGCCGTAGCTGTCCCCGACGGCACCCGATGCATGGACGTTCCGGCCGCGCTGCGGGCCCTGGCGGCTCGCTTCGGATCGGCGGCGGGCACCGTGGTGGCCGGGCTCGGCCTGCACCGCCCGATGACCGGGGAGGAGCTGGCGCCCTACCGCGCGGCGAGCCCCTGGCCCGTGGTGAACCACGATCCGGACGCCTGTGTCCACCTCGGTGAGGCCGGAGGACACCCGGCCTGGATCCATCCGATCCTCGCCGCAGCCGATCTGGTGATCGCCGTTGGGGTGGTGGAGCTGCATCAGTACGCCGGCTTCTCCGGCGGCCACAAGGCGGCGGCCGTGGGCTGCGGAGGCCGGGCGACCCTGGCCAGCCTCCACACCCGCGCGCTGGTCTGTCACCCGGATGTCCAGGTCGGTCGGCTCGAAGGCAACCCCTTTCGCCGCGGCGTGGACGCGCTGGGGGAGCTGGCGGGGTGCCGCTTCGCCCTCCAGGCGCTGCCGGACGGTCGCTGGGTCGCGGGCCCGCCCCGGGCGGCCCTCTCGGCGGCGGCCGACGCGCTGCAGCCCTGGGAGGAGACGGACACGATCGCCTCCTCCGTGCTCCTTCGGGTGCCCCGCGCCAAGGCCGCCAATGTCTACCAGGCGAGCCGGGCCGCGACCTATCTGGCGCTCTCCCCGCGACCGCCGCTGGCGGACGGCGCCAGGCTGGTGCTGGACGCCGCCTGCCCGGAGGGCGCCGGCGACGGCGACGGCGAGCGGGCCTTCGCCGCGCTGATGGCCAGCGTCCCGCCGCCCTGGAGCGAGCTGCTGACGGGGCCTGTCCCCCGCGGCGCCGGCCTGCAGCGGGCCTACATGATCGCCCGGCTGGCGCAGCGCTATGCGCTGATCGTCGCGGGCTGTGAGCAGCCGGCGGCGCTCAGGGCGCTCGGCATCGAGGCCACCAGCGAGGCGGCGGAGGCGATCGCGGGGCCGGGGGCGCTGGAGATCACAGCCCCCTTCGAGCGGCTGCCCCAGCGCTCAGGCTGAGGCCGCGACCACCGGGCGGAGGGCCTGGAACAGCGTGCCGAAGCCGACATAGCCGAAGCCGAGCAGGAACAGCAGCTGGAACGGCAGCGCCAGGTAGTAGCCCTCCTGAACCGCCAGGCCGATGCCGGCGAGGTGGTACAGGCTGAGCCCGGCCTCCACCCACGGTGTCCAGCCGATCTTCAGCCGGTAGGAGACCAGCCCGGCCTCCCCCCGCTTCACCACCCCGGACTTCGGCGTGCGCACAAAGGGGGAGGTCTTGCCGAGCAGCGCCTCGAACACCGCGCGGGTCTGGTTGACCCCCATGCCGATCCCCAGCGTCATCACCGCCGGGATGAGCGCCACCCGCCGCCCCCAGTCCCGGTACACCGCGACCTGGCTCACCGTGTAGAAGAAGCCGACGCTCAGGCTGGCCAGGAGGAAGGCCGAGGCGTCCAGCCACCCCGTCTCGCCGACCTCCCAGCGCCAGCGCACCAGCAGCGACGGCGGGATCAAGAGCGCCACCACCATCATCAGGGGGTAGGCCACGTTGGCGGTCAGGTGAGCGATGGCCTCGCTCTTCACGGCGACCGGGTGATCGGAGGTCAGGATCCTGGGCAGGAGCTTGATGGCGGTCTGGATCGAGCCCTTGGCCCAGCGGTGCTGCTGGCTCTTGAAGGCAGCGAGCGTCACCGGCAGCTCCGCGGGGGCGAGCAGCTCCGGCAGGTAGGTGAACTCCCAGCCCGCGAGCTGCGCCCGGTAGGAGAGGTCGAGGTCCTCAGTCAGCGTGTCGTGCTGCCAGCCGCCGGCCTCCCGGATGCAGTCGATGCGCCAGACCCCGGCGGTGCCGTTGAAGTTGAAGAACCGGCCGGAGCGGTTGCGGGCGGTGTGCTCCACGACGAAGTGGCCGTCCAGCAGGACCGCCTGCGCCCTCGTCAGCAGCGAGTAGTCGTCGTTGACGTGCCCCCAGCGAGCCTGGACCATGCCCACCCCCTCCCGGAAGTGCGGCATCAGGCGACGCAGGAAGTCCGCCGGCGGAAGGAAGTCCGCGTCGAAGACGGCCACGAAGTCGCCGGCGGCGCTGGCGAGGCCGGCCTCGAGGGCGCCGGCCTTGAAGCCGGTGCGATCGGTGCGATGGAGGACCGACACGTCGACGCCGCGCGCCCGCCACCTGGCGGCGGCCTCCTCAGCCATCTCGGTGGTGTCGTCCGTGGAGTCATCGAGCACCTGAATCCGGAGGCGATCCCGGGGCCAATCCATGCCGGCGACGGCGTCGATCAGGCGCACGACCACGTACCGCTCGTTGAAGACCGGGAGCTGCACCGTGACAATCGGCGGCTCGCCGTCTCCCGCCAGTCCGTCGGCCGGCGCGGGCCGCTCCTCACGGTTCCGCAAGAAGATGCCCGTCAACAGATAGCGGTGGATGCCGAAGAGGGACAGGAACGCCAAGCAGACGAAGTAGCCCCAGACGACGATGGCCTCCCAGACGCTCATGGAACCGCTCTCACTCCTCGCTCGGGTTGGACGATTAGCACGTTCGATGCCGGCGGGCGCTCACCCGTTGCGGTATGCTGAACACGGACACTGCTCGGTGAACTCCAACAACCCGAATGCGCCCCTCCTCCGTATCCACTCTGTGGAGTCGTTCCCTCACCTCCTTGAGCAAGCCTTTTCGGTAAGGAAGCCGTTTGGTGGTGATCATCGGATTCCCCCCTGTTTATCGGGGAGGAGTCAGGCCTGTGGGTCAGGGGTTCTCAGGGCAGTGTCCTACCAACAGGCGGGTGTGACGTGAGCGCTCTGCTCTTCCTTCTGACGGGCTGCTCGCTGCGCCTGGGCGTCCCCTACGCCCCGGCCGAGCACTCCCCCCCGGCGGCGATCGCCACCACCTTCGACGCCCGCGATCCAGCGGCGCTGTTCGACGACGCCATCACCCGGCGGGAGGCGGGCGACGCGGAGGGGGCCATCCAGCGGCTGGTCCACCTGCGGCTCGCCGGCGACACCTCCACGGCGGTGCTCTACCACCTCGGCGTCACCTACGAGAACATCGAGGACCATGAGACGGCGCTGAGCGTCTACGACCTCCTGCTCTCCGAGGACCGGGAGCCCGGCACCCAGCGGGACGCGGGCTTCCGACGGGCGCAGGTGCTGGAGGCGCTGGGTCAACACGACGACGCGCTCCGCCAGCTCAAGGCCATCAAGCCCCCGCCCGGCGGCTTCGACGCCAAGGACCAGCACACCTACGACATCCAGCTCGGCATCGCCATGCTGCGCGCGGGCCCGGCGGGCCGCGGCGAGCGGAAGGTGCGCGGCGGCCTCGACGCCCTCGCTGGCACAGACGCCACCTACATCCAGGCCAAGGGCCGGTACGGACTCATCGAGCATCAGCTGTTCGAGGTCGCTGACCTTCCGCTCGAGGGCCGGGAGCGCAAGGTCCAGAAGAACCTGGAGGCCCGGGGGCTGGCGCTGCTGGACGCGGAGTCTGTGTTGGGTGAGGCCGTCATCCCCCTCGGCGAGCCCGAGTGGATCCTGGCCGGCGTGATGCTCGTGGGCGACGGCTACGCCGCGCTCGGCAGGGACATCCTGTCAGCCCCGCCGCCTTCTCGGCTGACCGTGGAGCAACAGAACATCTACGAATCGACCGTGCGGGAGAAGGCCGCGGTCATCTACCGCAAGGCCTGGACCCGATACGACACGGGGCTCGCCTACGCCGGCGAGCTGGGCATGGAGAACCGCTACACCCGGGCGCTCGCCGAGCGGCGAGACGCCCTGAACCTCGATCAGTTCATCGACTGATCGGCGGTCCGGGCGGCGGTCCTCCGTCGCCGCTCAGTCCACGCTGTTCTTGTTGAAGAAGGTGGGGATGTCGTAGTCGTCGTGGGACAGGTCGAAGCCGCTCGCCTTCTGGCGGGGGGCGGGGCTGCGGCCGGGGCTGCGGTTGCTGTTGACAGCCATGGCGACCCGACGCTCGGCGGGGACCGTGCCCTGTCGCACGTCCTCGAAGCCCGTGGCGATGACAGTGACCCGGACCTCGTCCTGGAGGCTGTCGTCGTACACGAGGCCCCAGATGACGTGAGCGTCCTCGTGCGCCTCCTCCTGGATGAGGGAGCTCGCCTCGTTCACCTCGTAGAGGGTGATGTCCGAGGGACCGGTGACGTTCATCAGGACGCTGGTGGCGCCGGAGATGGAGACGTCATCGAGCAGCGGCGAGGAGATGGCGCGCTGGGCGGCGTCGACCGTCTTGTGCTCGCCAGCGGCGATGCCCACGCCCATGAGCGCCACGCCCTTGTTGGACATGATGGTGCGCACATCGGCGAAGTCCACGTTGATGGCCCCCTCCTTGTTGATGAGGTCGCTCACACCCTGCACCGCCTGGAGCAGCACCTGGTCCGCCATGGAGAAGGCCTCCTTGAGCGTGGTGCGCTCGGTGGCCATCGACAGCAGGCGCTGGTTGGGGATGGTGATGAGGGTGTCCACCACGGACTTCAGGTTCTCGATCCCCTCCTCGGCCTGGCGCCGGCGGCGCTTGCCCTCGAAGAAGAAGGGCCGGGTCACGACGCCGACCGTCAGCGCGCCGAGCTCCTTGGCGACCTGGGCGATGACCGGGGCGGCGCCGGTGCCGGTGCCGCCGCCCATGCCGGCCGTGACGAAGACCATGTCCGCGCCGACCAGCAGCTCAGCGAGGCGCTCACGGTCCTCGAGGGCGGCCTCACGCCCGACCTCGGGGTTGGAGCCCGCGCCGAGCCCCTTGGTGAGCTGACCGCCCAGCTGGAAGCGCCGGGGCGCCAGCGAGGAGTTCAGATCCTGGGCGTCGGTGTTCACCGCGATGAACTCCACCCCGCTCAGGCCACCCTCGATCATTGTGTTCACGGCGTTGTTGCCGCCGCCGCCGACACCGATCACCTTGATCTTAGCGCCCATCAGCTCGTTCTCGACGATGTCGATCATCTGTACATCCTCCGGATCGCGCTCACCGCTTCAGCTGCGATCCATCCCATCCATGCTGGGAGGTTGAAGTGTTTTGAAAATGAAGAAGTGTAGAAGTGTTCATGAGGTGAGCGGAGTGACGACGGCCATGTCGGCCATGTCCAGGTCCACCTCGTGAGGGATGTTGAGATCGAGTCCGTTCCGGACGACGGCGTCCAGTCGAGCGAGCTGCCCGCTCGGCGGCGAGAAGCCCAGGCGCACCCGGGAGCCGCTGCGGAGGACGAGGCTGAAGCCCAGATCGCGATCGAAGTGAATCTCGGAGAGCGCGTCAGCGTCCAGCGCCTCGCAGCCATCATCCAGCGCGGCGAGCAACGCCACGGCGTGATCCAGAACCTCGCGGCCCACGTTCGCGTGAGCCTCGATGAGCTCGCTGTCCAGGCCCGTGAGGATCGGGAGGTCGAGATCCTCGGAGCGCGCACGGATGAAGACCTCACCCTTCGACGACACCCGGTAGAGCCCGTCGTGAGCGAGCAGCATCACCGGCTCATGCTCAGTGACCCGGATGCGGACATTGCCGCTCAGATCCCGACTCACGGCGACAGTGTCTACCCAGGGGTGCCGACCGACCTGTGCGACGACCGCGTCCAAATCAACGAGGAGCGAGTCCCCTTCCTGGAGATCCGCGAGGTGTCGTAGGGACACCTGCGATGCCTGCTCAGCTCCCAGGATCTCGACCGACCGGATGGTGGGTGTCTGTACCGTCGGCGCTTCGACGCCCTCTCTGGCGAGCCAGGACGCGGCGAGAGCCGCCCCGCTGATGAGAACCAGCATGGTAGCGAACACACGACCGACGGAAGAGGCAGACATTCGGTTTGAGAAACCTCCAAAGCTAAGCAGTGAGCGGACTCACGAGCGATGGTGCGAACCAATCTACCGCTTCCGCGCAACTCTTGACAAGTAAACGCCTGAAGAAAAATTCACCCCCCCTGAAACTGGGGATGGATCCGCACCATCGGCGCGTTCAGGTAATGCTTGGGATCCGATGGTTCAAGGATTATTCCGTGAGCTTTCCGAGGGGTGAGGCCAGGGGCTTGATCTCCAACCCGCTGACGAGCTTCACCCGGTCCCGGACGAGCTGCATCAGCAGGGTGAGGTCGCGCGCCGTAGCGCCGCCTAAGTTTATGATATTATTGGACTCAATTGCCCCGATGCGCGCTTGACGGAGGCGGACCCCGCACAGTCCTGCATCGCTCACGGCCTCCGCCGCCCGGGTCCTACCCGGATCCGCGAACACCCGACCGGGGAGCCCTTCGCCGATCTCTCGCCGCTTCTTCAGCCGTGAGGCGGCCTCCTTGGCGAGCTTGCGAGGCTCTGCGTCCGCGGTCTCCAGCTCAAACCAGACCGGCAGCGCGCTCTTGGGGAGCTTGTCCGGGGCGCAGGTGGCCAGGCGCGTACTCCGCAGCGCGCGAACCTGTCGGACGACGCCCTCCAGCGCGCCGTCGAGCCAGGCCTCAGCCACGGTGCCCGCGCGGCCGATGACCCCCTGCAGGCCGTCGCGCTTGTGTCTCATCGCCCAGGCCCCCAGCGCAGCGGCCGGGTAGCTCGCGCCGACACGCACGATGCCCGGCTCTGGCTCCGAGAGCCCGCAGGCCAGGCCGCCCAGCTTGAGCCACACACCGGGCAGCCCGCCGTCGCGCACGATGCGCGCGGGAGAGGACCAGTACTTCACGCTCTGCTGCGCCGCCTTGCAGGCCTTGACCGCCTCGCTGGCGGCCTCCTCCGACTCCGCCACCAGCCACAGCTCGGCGGGGCCCCCCACACGAAAGACCGTGTGCCGCTGCATGGGCTCACGCGGCCTCACCGCCAACCCGTCGATGGCCTCCAGCCGCTGCATCAGCGCGTCATCGATCATCGCGTGTCCCGAGCCGCGAGCTCCTGCAGGAGCGGCTCACAGAGGGAGTTCACGTTGCCGGCGCCGAGCGTGATCACCATGTCGCCGTCGAGCACCTCGGCCGCGAGGTGAGCCAGCGCGGCGTCCAGGTTCTCGGCCTCGGAGACCGAGCGGTGCCCGTGAGCCCGCAGCCCGTCAGCGATCGCGCGTGTATCGAGGCCCTCGATCGGGGCCTCACCCGCGGCGTAGACCGGACAGACGACGACGTGATCCGCTGCGTTGAAGCTGCGGCAGAAGTCGCTCAGCAGATCCCTCACGCGGCTGTACCGGTGGGGCTGAAACACCGCCACCAGCCTGCGCTGAGCACCCCACCCCGCGCGGGCCCCCTCCAGGGTCGCGCGGATCTCGACCGGGTGATGCCCGTAGTCATCCACGACGGTGACGCCGCCGGCCTCACCGCGCACGGTGAACCGACGATTGACCCCCGCGAAGCCGTGGAGCGACTCCCGGATTGCGTCGGGCTGGAGGCCGAGCTCGTGAGCGCAGGCGAAGGCCGCGAGCGCGTTGAGCACGTTGTGGTGACCGGGCATCCCCAGCTCCACCTCGCCCAGCTCCTCGCCGCCGCGCAGCACCCGGAAGTGTGAGCGGGTCTCCTCGAAGCGGATGTCCACCGCGCGCACGGCGGCCTGCCGGCTCACGCCGTACGTGAGCACCCGCTTGCGGAGCTGCGGCAGTATCTCCTGGACCACCGGATGATCCAGGCAGGCGACGGTGAACCCATAGAACGGCACCTTGTTGGCGAAGTCCACAAAGGTCGCGACCAGCCGATCGAAGGAGCCGTAGTGCTCCATGTGTTCGGGATCGATGTTGGTGATGATGCCGACGGTGGGAGCGAGCAGCATGAAGCTGCCGTCGGACTCATCGGCCTCGGCCACCAGGAAGTCACCCTGCCCCAGCCGGGCGTTGGCTCCGATGGCGTCCAGCTTGCCGCCGATGACGATCGTTGGATCGAGCCCGCATCCGGCGAGCACGGTGGCCAGCATGGAGGTGGTGGTGGTCTTTCCGTGGGTGCCGGCGACCGCGATGCCCTGCTTCATGCGCATCAGCTCAGCCAGCATCTCCGCCCGGGGAATCACCGGGATGAGCCGCTCGTGAGCCGCGCGCACCTCGGGGTTCTCCTCCCCAACCGCGGTCGAACGCACCACGACATCGGCGCTGCCCAGGTTCTCCGGAGCGTGGCCGATGGCGATGGTCGCCCCCAGCTCACGCAGCCGCGCGACCGCAGCCCCCGCCTTGAGGTCGGAGCCGGTGACCGTGAAGCCCAGGTTGAGCAGCACCTCGGCGATGCCGTTCATGCCGGCGCCGCCGATCCCCACGAAGTGGATGGCGCGAACCACCCCTCGAAACATGCCCTCGGAGATCATGGGCTCACCCCCAGCTCAGCGCGTGGTTTTCCGTGCTTGCCCCCGCCCTCCTTGGACCAGACGGCGGCCACCTTGAAGCCCTTGACGTCATCGGGGGCGGCGTTGGCCGAGACATTGAGCAGCAGCCCGACGGTGATCAGGTGGATCATGAGCGCGGAGGGACCGTATGACATGAAGGGCAGCACCAGCCCCTTCGGGGGCAGCATGCCCATGGCGACGCCGAGGTTGAAGAAGGCCTGGAGCCCCAGCAGCAGCGTCAGGGAGCTGGCCAGCAGGGTGCCGAACAGGGTGCTGGCCTCTCGCGCGATGATCAGGCCGCGCCAGACAACCAGCCCATAGAGGGTGATGAGCGCGAGCACCCCCAGCAGCCCCAGCTCCTCCGCGAGCACGGAGGCGATGAAGTCTGTCCACGACTCCGGCAGGAAGTGGTGCTTCGCCTGGCTCTCGGCGAGCCCCTGCCCGATGAGCCCGCCGTTCTGGAAGGCGATGAGCGACTGGATGATCTGGTAGGCGCTGCCGGACTCGTTGGCCCAGATGTCCAGGAAGCCGAAGACACGCTCGCGGCGATAGTCGACCATCAGCACAGTCGGCACCGCCGCCGCCAGTCCGGCGACGCCGACCCCGGCCACCCAGCGGCTGCTCAAGCCGGCCACGTAGAGCAGCAGCATGGTGAGCAGCGCCAGCAGGACGGTCGTCCCGAAGTCCGGCTCCATCAGCACCAGCACCATCACCGGTGCGGGGATGACCATGGCCTTCCAGAGCACGTTCTTGATGTCGTGTAGCCGGGGCGCGTTCTTGTCGAGGAAGTCCGCCATCACCAGCGCCAGCGCGATCTTGGCGAACTCCGAGGGCTGGAAGTGGATGCCGCCGGCGCCGACCCAGCGCGCGGCGCCGTTCGCTTTGTGCTGAATACCCGGGATGAACACCGCGATCAGACCGACGATGGCGACGCCGTAGAAGACCCAGACGTAGCGACGGAGCATGCCCTGGGGCAGCCAGGCCATGGCGAAGCAGCCGGTGAGTCCCACCAGGAGGCCCACGGACTGCCGCTTGATGTAGAAGAAGGCGTCGCCGGTCTTCTCGGTGGCGACGGGCCCCGAGGCCGACTGGACCATCACCATGCCGAGGATGACCAGCGCGGCCACCACGATCATGAGGAACTTGTCTCTCTGCGGTGTGTTCATGACTCCACCGTCCTGGCGCGGGCGAGCTCCCGAAAGACCTCTCCGCGGTGTTCGAAGTTTCTGAAGGCGTCAAAAGAAGAGCAGGCCGGCGAGAGCAGCACGGCATCCCCGGTCCGGGCGATCGCTCGGGCCAGCTCACAGGCCTCCGCGAGATCGCGGGCTTCATGGAGGGGGGCGCCGCCGCGGACGGCCTCGGCGATTCGGGGGCCGGCCTCACCGAAGGCGATCACCGCGCGGGCCCGGCGCTGGAGCGGCGCGATCAGCGACTGGTAGCGACTGCCGGGCTTGGGGAAGCCCCCCAGCAGCACGACCGCCGGGTGCTCCAGTCCGCTCAGCGCGGCCAGCGTGGCCTCGACGTTGGTGGCCTTGGAGTCGTTGATCCAGGACACACCGTCGACGGCGCACACCAGCTCCATGCGGTGCGGGAGGCCTTCCAATACAGACGGGTCGAGCGCCTCCAGCGGCACCCCCAGTCCCCTGGCGAGCAGGCAGGCGACCCCGGCGTTCCAGCGGTTGATCGCCCCGGGGACGCGCATCCCCGACAGATCCACCTCGCCGTCATCCAAGAAGGCGGTGTCTCCGCGGACGAGCACGCCCGGCAGCGCGCCGAGTGTGCAGCGACGGCCCGGTCGCTCCGCCGCGACGCGCTCCAGCAGGGCGTCCCCGAGCGGGATGGCCGACACGCCGTCCGGCGGCAGCCGCTCGAAGATGCGGCACTTGGTCTGTGCGTAGACCTCCAGCGTCTTGTGTCGGGCGAGGTGATCCGGGGTGACGTTCAGGACCGCGGCGGCGGCGGGGGTGAAGTCGCCGGGCAGCTCGAGCTGATACGAAGACACCTCGACAGCCGCGACCTCCCAGCCGGCCTCGGAGCCGCCGGCCACCGCGTCGGACAGCGGGGTTCCCAGGTTGCCGCCCGCGAAGGTCTCGAAGCCGGCGGCGCTCAGGAGCTGAGCGGTGAAAGCGGTGACCGTCGACTTGCCGTTGGTGCCCGTGATGGCCGCGATGCGAGCGCCATCCGGCACAAAGCGCGAGGCGAAGCCCAGCTCCCCGACGACGTCGTCGCAGACAGCCCGGGCCCGCGTGACCAGCCCACCGCCGGCGGCGATGCCAGGCGAGACCACGACCGTGTCGGCCTCGAGGGCCTCATCGCCGATCTCACCGTAGACACACTCGACGCCATCGATGACAGCCGCGCGCGGGTTCTCGTCGATCAGACGCGCGCTGGCTCCCAGCCGCCGGGCCAGCGCCGCCGCGGCCTGTCCCGAGCGCCCGGCGCCCAGCACCGCGATGCTCTTACCGGTCAACATTCCGATCACCGCAGCTTCAGGGTGGAGAGGGCGACCAGGGCCAGCAGGACGCTGATGATCCAGAAGCGCACGATGATCTTGGGCTCGCTCCAGCCCTGCTTCTCGTAGTGGTGGTGGATGGGGGCCATGGCGAAGACGCGCTTGCCCGTCAGCTTGAAGCTGCCCACCTGGAGGATGACCGAGACGGCCTCCAGCACGAAGATGCCGCCGACCAGCGCCAGCAGGATCTCCTGCTTGGTCAGGAGCGCCAGCGCCGCGAGCACGCCGCCCAGCGCCAGGGAGCCCACGTCGCCCATGAAGATCTGTGCGGGGTAGGCGTTGTACCAGAGGAAGCCGAGGCCGGCGCCGACGATGCTCAGCGACATCACGGTCAGCTCGCTCGCCCCGGCCACGTAGCTGACGGAGAGGTACTCCGAGAAGACCGTGTGTCCGGCGACATACGCCAGGATGCCGTAGGTGGAGGCGCTGGTCATGACCGGGCCGATGGCCAGTCCGTCCAGACCGTCGGTCAGGTTCACCGCGTTGGAGGTGCCCACCAGGATGAAGACCGCCGCGCCCAGGTAGAGGAAGCTCAGGTCCGGGGCGCCGCTCCACAGCTCCGCGAAGTTGATGGCCGTGTCCTTCAGGAAGGGCAGCGGGATGTCCGGGGTGACGACGCCGCTCATGTAGCCGTAGCCGAAGACGCCGCCGCCGATGAGCACCTGGCCCAGGATCTTGCCCCGCCCGGAGAGCCCGTCGGTGGAGCGCTCCATGACCTTCTTCCAGTCGTCGTAGAAGCCGATGAGGCCGTAGCCGACGAGCACGACGAGGGCCATCCAGACGACCGGTTGGTCCAGTCGACACCAGAGCAGCGTGCTGGCGGTGATGCCGACCAGCATGGGCACGCCGCCCATGGTGGGGGTGCCGGCCTTGTTCAGGCGGTGAGACTCCGGGCCATCAGTCCGGATGATCTGCTCCAGCTTCTTCTTCTGCATCCAGCGGATGAAGGTGGGGTAGAGCACGTAGCAGAAGCCGAGGCAGGTGATGAGCGCCCAGGCGGTTCGGAAGGAGACGTACCGGAAGACGTTGAAGACCTTGAAGAAGCCTCCGGTCTCCGAGAGCGGCACCAGCAGGTGGTAGAGCATGTGTTCTCAGTCCTCCACGAGCGGGAGGTCTTGCAGGACGCGTTCCATGCGCATCCCCCGTGATCCCTTGATGAGCACGACGTCGCCCGAACGCAGCCGCCCGGAGAGGGCATCGCGCAGGCCGTCAGCGCTCTCGGCGCTCACCAGCCCCTCGGCCTGATTGGCGCCGGTGACCGGGTGGCGGGAGGTGCGGCGGGCTGCTGTGTAGCGGGGGCCAGCGAAGCCGACGAGGTCCAGGCCCAGCCCCCCGGCGTAGGCCAGGATCGCGCTGTGGGCCTCGTCCTCGGCGCCGCCCAGCTCGAGCATGTCGCCGAGCAGCGCGATCTGACGCCCGCCGCCGACGAGGGCGAGGGTGTCGAGGGCGGCCCGGGTCGACAGGGGGTTGGCGTTGTAGGCGTCGTTGATGACGGTCACCTGACCACCAGCCGCCAGCGCCCGGCGCTCGACGCGCATCCGCATCCCCACCGGCCGCCACTCCGTCAGCCCGGCGGCGATGTCGTCGGCCGCGACGCCCAGGGCGCGGCCGACGGCCGCCGCCGCCGCCGCGTTGTGAGCGAGGTGCCGCCCGGGCGCGATCAGCTCGGCGGTGAGCTGCCCGGCGTCGGTGTCGATCACCGCCCGGGTGCGCAGCGTGTCGGGGTCGACGCTCGCCTCCAGCAGCTGAACGTCGCTGCGGATCGACGCTCCATAGCGCAGGACGCGGGCGCCGCCCGGCGCGACCATGGCGTCCACCCGCGGGTCGTCGGCGTTCAGGATGATGAGGTCGCCCGGCTGCGCGCCGTCGACGAGCTCCGCCTTGCAGGCCGCCACCCCGTCGAGGGAGCCGGCGCCCTCCAGGTGGGCCGCGGCCACGTTGGTGACGAGGCGCAGGGTCGGGCGCGCGATGTCCTGCAGCAGGGCGATCTCGCCGGGTGCCGACATGCCCATCTCCAGCACCAGCGCGGCGGCATGCTCCGGCGCGGCCAGCAGGGTGAGCGGCAGGCCGATGTGGTTGTTGAGGTTGCCCTCGTTCTGGTGGATGACGCCGAGGCTGCTCAGCGCGGCGGCGATCATCGCCCGCGTGGTCGTCTTGCCCGCCGAGCCGGTGAGGCCGATGACCGGGCGGCCGTCGAACTTCGCCCGGGCGGCGCGGGCCAGATCCTGCAAGGCGATGAGGGTGTCTTCGACCACCAGCGCGCCGCGCGTCCAGCCCTCGGGCACGCGCTGGGCGATGACCCCGGCGACCCCGGCCGCGTCGGCCTGATCGAGGAAGTCATGGGCGTCGAAGCGGTCCCCCACCAGCGCCAGGAACCAGTCGCCGGGGCCGAGCGCCCGGGTGTCCGTGCACACGCGCCCCGGGACGCCGTCGCCGACGAGGCGACCGCCGGTCGCCGCCGCCATCTCAGCGGGAGAGAGGATCATCGCGTCTCCAGCGCCGCGGCTGCCACGCGGCGATCGTCGAAGGGGTGTCGCACGCCGGCGATCTCCTGGTACTGCTCGTGGCCCTTGCCCGCGATCAGCACCACGTCGCCAGCGACCGCGGCGCCGATCGCCAGGCGGACGGCCCGAGCGCGATCCGGCTCGACCACCGCGTCCGGCCCCAGCCCCGGCCGGATGTCATCCAGGATGGCGAGGGGATCTTCGCTGCGGGGGTTGTCGGAGGTCGCGTAGACCCGGTCAGCCCCCGCGGTCGCCGCGCGCGCCATCAGCGGTCGCTTGCCGCGATCCCGGTCGCCGCCGCAGCCGAAGACCACGATGAGCGAGCCCCGACAGACCTCACGCAGCGCGGCCAGCGCCACTCTGAGCGCGTCGTCGCTGTGCGCGTAGTCCACGAGCACGGTCACGCCCGCTGAGCCGCTCGGGTCGGCGACGGCCTCCAGGCGACCCTCGACCCGCTCCACGCCAGCCAGCCCGGCGGCGATGTCGGCCGTGCTCGCCCCCAGCGCGATCGCCGCGCCGGCCGCGGCCAGCGCGTTGAGCACGTTGTAGCGGCCGATGAGCCTCAGGGAGAACGGGGCCTCGCCCTCGGGGGTCACCAGCACGCCCCGGCTCCCGGCGGCGGTCAGCGTCAAGCCGCGCACGGTCAGGTCGCCGCCGCCCAGCCCGTAGCTCAGGCGCCGGGCGTCCGGGCGCTCACCCACGATCGCCAGGGCGGCGGGATCCTCGGCGTTGATCACCACCGCGCCACCCGCCGGCAGCAGCTCACGAAAGAGTCGGGCCTTGGCCTCGGCGTAGGCGGTCATGTCGCCGTGGTAGTCGAGGTGATCCCGGCTCAGGTTGGTGAACACCGCGACGGAGAAGTCAGTGGCGTCCACCCGGCGGGCGGCCAGCCCGATGGAGGAGACCTCGGCGGCGACCCACTCGCAGCCGGCGTCCGCCATCTCCGCCAGCAGGGCCTGCCAGCGGGGAGCCTCGGGGGTGGTGTAGGCGGCGGGCACGTCCCGGCCGCCGACCCGATGACCGGCCGTTCCGATGACGCCGACGGTCTTGCCGCAGGCCGCGGCGACGGCCTCGAACAGGCGGGCCGTGGTGGTCTTGCCGTTGGTGCCGGTGATCCCGACAAGCTGGAGCCTGCGAGCGGGGAAGTCGTGCAGGGCCGCGGAGAGCTGCGCCAGCGCCAGCCGGCTGTCAGCGACCACCGCCACGGACGCGCCCGGCGGCACCGCCACCTCGCGCTCCACCACGATCAGCCCCGCGCTGACCCCGCTCGCGTAGCGGTGGCCGTCCACGTGGGCGCCACACACCGCGACGAACCCGGAGCGCGGGCTCGCCTCACGGGAGTCCTGGGTGATGTGGCTGATGTCGCGCTCGAGGTCGCCGCGGAAGCTCAGGCAGTCAACCCGCGCGAGCAGGTCTTGGAGTCGCATGGTGGGAAGCAGGGGGGGGAGGGAGATGGGGGGAGGGAGAGGGAGGTGGGAGAGAGGAGGGAGTGGCGCTCCTCCACGCGAGGCCAGGAAGTCACGCGGGATCTGTAAATCGGGGCTGCGCGGAGGAGCGCCGCTGAAGCGGCATGGGAAGAGAGCGGGTCACTGGAGCTTGACCTCGATGCGATCGCCGATGTGCACGACGCCCCCGGCGGCGGGGGACTGCTCGAAGACCATCCCGGAGCCGAGCACGGCCAGCTCGAGGCCAGCGCCGTCGAGGGTCACCAGCGCGTCGCGCATGGAGAGCCCGCTCAGGTCAGGCAGGACAAAGCCCCCGTCGCCGGCGCGCACGAGCACGGGCTCCAGGGAGGGGATCACCTCACCGTCGGAGGCCTCTTCGTCCTCGCTCTCGACGTCTTCATCGAAGCCCATGGGCTCGTCGAACAGGTGCTCTTCGTCCTCGATGCGGTCCGGGGCGACGCCGAGGTAGCGGAGCGCGCGCTCGCCGATGTAGGAGAAGGCCGGCCCGGAGACCGTGCCGCCGTAGCGGCTGCCCTCTGTGGGGCTGTCGGTCAGCACCACGATGGCGATGCGGGGGTTCTTGGCGGGGGCGACGCCCATGAAGGTCGCCACGCGCGCCGTGGGGGAGTAGCGACCCTCCTCGACCTTCTGAGCGGTGCCGGTCTTGCCCGCGGCGGTGTAGCCGGGGATGCGCGCCCGGGTGCCGGTGCCCTTGGGCTCGAGCACGGTCTCCATCATCGCCAGCACGATATCGGCGGTCTCGGGGCTCACCGCCTGCTCGGCCTTCTGGGGCGAGCGCACCATCTTGGGGTTGCCCCGGCGGTCGCGGATCTCCGAGACGAGGTAGGGCTGCATCCGCGTGCCGTGGTTGGCGATGGTGGCTGCGGCGGAGGCGAGCTGGATGAGGTTGGAGGTCATCCCCTGGCCGTAGGTGGTGGTGGCGAGTTCGATGGGCTTGACGGTCTTGGGCGAGCGCAGGGCGCCGGGCGCCTCGCTCGGGAGAGTGACGCCGGTGCGTGAGGCGAAGCCGAAGCGCCGCAGGCCGCCCATCACCCGCTCCCCGCCGAGCTTGATGCCCAGCTTGGCGGAGCAGATGTTGGAGGAGTACTTGATGACCTCGGTGACGGTGACCACGTCGTGGGGGTGGTCATCGTTGATGGTGCTCCGCCCGAGCTTCCAGCGACCGCCCTCGCAGTCCATGGAGGAGGTGGGGCTGACCACGCCCTGCTCCAGCGCCTCGGCCATGATGAAGGGCTTGATGACGCTCCCCGGCTCATAGGCGTAGGACACCGCGTAGTTCTGGAGGCGGGAGGTGTCCCGGGCGAGCTTGTTGAGGTTGATGGTGGGTCGGTTGGCGAGCGCCAGGATCTCCCCGGTCGCCACGTCCATGACGATAGCGGTGGCGCTCAGGGGCTTGGACTTCTCGACGATCCGGTCCAGCGCCTCCTCAGTGATCTGCTGGATGTAGCGATCGATGGTGAGGACCACGGTGTCGCCGGCGGGGACGTGGTCCCGCATGTCGTTGCCAGGGGTGAGGGACTTGCCCTTCAGATCCCGCTGACGGACCACCTTGTAGGTCGTGCCCCGCAGCTTGCTGTTGAGCTGCTGCTCCACCCCGGCGATTCCGTCGCCGTTCCAGCCGACGGCGCCGAGCACCTGCGCGGCCAGCCCCCGGCTGGGGTAGTACCGGACGTAGCTGTCCTGAGTGAAGAAGGCCTTGTTGGGGTCGAGGACCTCCACGGCCGGGAGCAGATCCGGGGAGAGGCGACCGGAGAGCACCACGTCCCGACGCCGGCCGTTGGAGAGGCGCTCCATCAGGCGGTCCGAGGGCACCTCCAGCAGCTCAGCCAGCCGATCGACCAGCGTCGACAGCTCGTCCGGGGTGAGCCCGGAGAGGCGGGAGGGATCCGCGTGCAGCGAGGGCATCTCCACGCTGGTCGCCAGTACGCCGCCATCCCGGGAGAGCACATCGCCCCGAGGGGTCTCGAGCTCCACCGACTTGTGGAACTGGATGGCGGCCTTGGCCTGGAGCTTGTCGTCCGGCAGGAGCATCAGCGGCACGGCGCGCACCACCAGCGCGGCGTAGGCCAGGAAGACCAGCAGGCCGATCTGCAGCGCTCGATCCCGGGCACGCGCGCGGATGGTCTGTGTGTCCTCGACGGGGGCGGCGCCCTTGACAGCGGACTGTACGGTGCCCTTGAGCAGCTCCTTAAGCTTCACCGGACCTCCAGCTCCACGACGGGGACGTCATCGACGAGGCCCAGCGCGACGCTTCCGTGCTCCAGCCGGCTGACGTCCCGGCGGGTCGCCAGCTCCAGCCGCAGGCGCTCCTGCTCGACCTCCAGCTCCTGGAGCATGGCCACGGACTGGCCGAGGTCGGTGGAGGTCTTTCGCACATCCACCCGGGACCAGACGTAGAACATCAGCGAGGCGACGAAGAGCACCCCGAAGCCCAGGTAGCGGAAGATGACCCCGACACGGAGCCCGGCCACGGTGGGGCCGCCCGGCGGGCGTACACCGCCCGCGCCTCCCAGCATCATCCTGCCCGTGCCAGCTTGCGCGCTCGCGCTCTCCATCCACGACATGTCTGCCACTCCTGTCTACTGCTGCTTCAACAGCTCGAGCCCGCGCATGCGGGCCGAGCGGGCTCTGGGATTGTCGCTGCTCTCTGTGATGGCGCGCCTGTTGAGCAGCCGGGCCATCGGGGCGACCATGGGGTTGCCGTAGGCATCCTTCTGAGCGCCCTCACCCGCCATCGCCCTGAACCTGTGCTTGACCTGTCGGTCCTCCAGGCTGTGGTAGGCGATGACAGCCGCGCGCCCGCCGACGGCGAGGAGCGCGGGGAGCTGGTCGAGCAGCGACGTCAGCTGGCCCAGCTCATCATTGACCGCGATCCGCAGCGCCTGGAAGGTGCGGGTCGCTTTGTGAATACGGCCCGGCTTCCCCGGCACCGCGGCAGCCACGACGGCGGCCATCTGGGCGGTGTCCGCGAAGGGCTGCCCCGCGAGGAGGGCCCGGGCCACCCGGCGGGAGTGACGCTCCTCGCCGTAGTTGCGGATGATCGCCATCAGCTCGTCCTCGGTGGACTGAGCGATGAGCTCGGCGGCGCTCAGGGGAGCGTCGCCGTCCATGCGCATGTCCACCGGACCGGGCCGCATCAGGGAGAAGCCGCGCTCCCCCCGGTCCAGCTGCGGGCTGGACACCCCGAGGTCCGCCACCAGGCCGTCGACCCGCTGCCCGTCCATCAGACGGGTGAGGTCAGCGAAGGTGCCGCGCACGGGCTGGAAGCGCTCGCCGTACTCCGCGAGCCGCGCCGAGGCCGCCGCGAGGGCGTCCGGGTCGCGATCGAGGCCGAAGACCCGCCCGCTCGGGCCGCTGGCTTCCAGCAGCAGCGCGGTGTGCCCTCCCCCGCCGAGCGTCACATCCAGGTACACACCTCCGGCCTTCGGAGCGATCAGATCGATCGCTTCCGGCCCCAGCACGGTGCGGTGATGGAAGGTGAGCTGCAATGTATCGGGGGGGATGGGGGGGGAGAGGGAGGGAGAGGGGGGGAGGGAGGAGAGCGCTACCCGGCCGCGGTGATGCGTGGGGGCTCGTGCCTCTGGGTCAGGTTTTTTGGCGGGAGAGGATGTGGAGCTCCGCCGGGCGGCGCTGGCGCCGCTCCTTCCGAGCCTCGCGCGCCTCGGCGAGGCGAGCACGCCACGCGGCCGCGTCCCAGACTTCGAGCCAGTCGAGAATGGAGTGGAGGATGACGCCTTCGGCCAGGCCGGCTTCCTCACGGAGGAGGGGGGGGATGCGCACCCGGCCCTGGGAGTCGATGGGACAGTCTTCCGCGCCGGCGAGCACGAGGTGGTGCAGATCCTGGGCTTCCGGGTCGAAGGGATCGAGGTCGCGGAGGGGCGCCTCCACGAGACGCTCGAAGTCGCGAGTGAGGTACGCCCGAATCCCACCATCAAAAAAGGTGAGCACCAATTTGTCGATGCCCTCATTCTGCAGCCTCTTCCGCATCCGCGCCGGAAGGGCAATCCTGCCCTTCGCGTCCAGCTTGATCTCGACCTGGCACCGTTCACCGAGCATCAGCAGCATCTCGAAAGGCACTGAGGACCGAATTCAATGCCACTGTACTCCACCGCACTCCACATTACTCCACCGTACCCCACTCGCAAGCGTTTTCCTTGACCGGAGGCTGTGATTCGGTGATTGAGTGGCGGTCATGTCCGACGACTACAAGAAAGTCATCGCCCGCAACCGGCGCGCGAAGTTCGAGTACGAGTTCCTTGAAGTGTTCGAGGCGGGCCTCGCTCTGACCGGCTCCGAGGTCAAGTCGCTCCGCGCCGGCAAGGGCACCATCGCCGAGGCGTATGTGCGCCTGCGGAACGGCGAGGCGTGGCTCATCGGCGCAAACTTCGCCCCCTACGCCCAGGCCTCGTACAACAACCACGAAGTCACCCGACCGCGAAAGCTCCTCCTGAACAAGAGGGAGCTGAACGTGCTCGCGCGCACCGGGAAAGACCGGGGGCTCACCATCGTCCCGCTCGAGCTGTACTTCAAGGGCTCGTGGGTCAAGCTGGAGATAGCGCTCGCCCGAGGGCGCAAGCTCCACGACAAGCGCGAGTACCTCAAGAAGAAGCAGGACCGCCGGGAGATGAAGGAGAGGTAGACCTGGGGCGAGCGCCGCGATAATCCGCCCGCTTGGAGGTTCCAAGTTGCGCCAGTCCCTCAAGCTGGGTCTCCCCACCCTCGCTGTCCTCATTGCAGGTGTCGCCTTCTTCCTTGCCGGCCAGGGCAACACCCTGGGAGGCATCGCGGCGGGCATCGCGGCGATGGCCTGCCTGTCGCTGGGTGCGATGGCCGCCGATGCGCTCGTCGGCGCGCTGGTCACCAGCGCGCTGGGCTTCGGCGTCAGCATCTACCTGACGCTGCAGCATCAGGTCGCCCTCGCGGGCGGCGCCAGCGTCTGCAACATCAACGAGACCTTCAACTGCGATCTCATCAACACCTCTGAGTACTCAGAGCTCTTCGGCATCCCCATCGCGCTGATGGGGGCGGGGTTCTACACGGGCATCGGCCTCATCGCGTACCTCGGCTGGCGTCGCCGCGAGAAGTACGAGCAGGCCGCCGGCGTCGTCGTGGCGGCTGGCGTCGGCGCCGTGCTCTACAGCGCCTTCCTGGCCTGGGCGAGCACCACCCTCGGCGCCTGGTGCCTCTTCTGCATCAGCCTCTATGTGCTCAACACCCTGCTGCTGGTCAGCGGCGTGCTCGCCTTCAAGGCGAACAAGGAGGGCTCGATTGTCGCCGGGCTCATGGGCGCGGGCGGTGACCGCTCCATGATCACAGCGGTGGCCGTCGGCGTCGCGGCGCTGACCCTCGGCGTGATGGTCTACCGGTCCCAGGAGACCTCCGCGATCCCGGAGACCTCGGGCGGCGAGGCCCCCGATGAGCAGCTCGCGCTGCTGTACGAGCAGCCCGGCGGCGAGATCGCCCTCGGCGGACACGAGACCGCCTTCGGCGCCGCCGATGCCCCCTACACCCTGCTGGAGTACGCCGACTTCGAGTGCCCCCACTGCGGGCGCACCGCCAAGGAGCTGAAGAAGATCGCGATGGCCAACCCGGACCTGAAGATCGTCTTCCGCCACTACCCCCTCTCGCCCAAGTGCAACGAGAACGTCGGTCGGGACATGCACCCCTACGCCTGTGACGCCGCGGCGGCCTCGGTCTGCGCGGATCGGCAGGGCCAGATGTGGGACATGATCGACATGATGTTCAGCAACCAGCAGTACCTGAGCCCAGACGATCTGGAGTTCATGGGCGGCCAGCTGGGCCTGGACATGGACGCCTTCAAGGCCTGCATGGCCGAGGATGAGCCCCGCGAGGTGGTCGCCAGGGACATCGCCGCCGGTCAGAAGGCCAACATCTTCTCCACCCCGTCCCTCTTCCTGAACGGCGTACACCCCGACGGCTGGATCAAGATCTCCATGGGCCCGGACGCCATCCCCTTCCTGCTGGAGGCCGCCCGCGAGGGCCGCACCCTCCCGCCGGCCCGGCCGCCGAAAGCCCAGTGAGTGACTGGAACGAGCTGCGGGTCGTCATCCCACGAGGTCGCGTGGACGCGGTCGCGAAGGTGGCCTTCGCCCACGGCGCCACGGGCGTGCAGGAGGCGCCGCCCCCCGGCGTCGCGCCGCGCTACCGGCAGCCCTGGGACACCGAAGACCCGCCGGAGACCCCCGACTGCACCCTGGTGACCTGGGTGCCCGTCGAGGTGTCCGAGGCCGCCGCCGCCGAGATGTCCTCTGCGGCGGGCGCGGAGGTGTCGCAGGCGCCGCTCGTGGAGGAGGACTGGTCTGAGTCCTGGAAGCGGCACCACCACGCAGTCGACATCTCTGAGCGCCTGCGGGTCTCGCCGCCCTGGGAGGCCCGGGCGGGCGACCTCATCATCCCCCCCGGGAACGCCTTCGGCACCGGCGATCACCCCACCACCCGGGCCTGCCTCGTCGCCCTCGATCGTCTCGCCACTCCCGGCGGAACCTGCCTGGACGTCGGCTGCGGCTCGGGCGTGCTGGCGCTCGCCGCCGCCAAGCTCGGGATGCGCGCGGAGGGCGTGGATATTGAGCAGGACTCGGTCACCTCCTCCCGCGAGAACGCGGCGCTGAACGGCCTGAGCGCCACCTTCTCCGACGCCCCCCTCTCCAGCCTGGCCGGCCCCTACGATCTGGTCGTCGCCAACCTCTACGCGGAGGTGCTGGCCTCCATGGGGCCCGACCTCATCCGCCTGACCGGGGGGCACATCGCCCTCGCCGGCATCCTCGCGGACCGGGCCCACCTCGTGCTCGACGCCCTCACGCCCGCCCTCACGCTCACCGATGAGGTCCGCGTGGGTGAGTGGGTCGGTCTCGTGCTGAAGCGGCCCTGACGCGTGCCTCGACGCTTCCCGGCCCCCTCCCTGCCAGCGGTCGGTCAGCGCGTGACGCTGGATGCACCGACCAGCCATCACCTCCTCCGGGTCTGCCTCGTCCCCCGCGGCAAGCCCGTGGTGTTGTTTGACGGCAACGGCAGCGAGTGTGACGGCCGGCTGATCGACGCCGACGGCGCCCTGGCGGTGGTCGAGGCGACGGGATCGACCCGCCTCGCCGCGGCGGGCCTGCCGCTGGTTCTGCTGATGGGGTTACCCCGGAAGCCGGCCTGGGAGCGGGTGCTGCGGATGGGGACGGAGCTCGGCGCGACCCGCTTCCTCCCCTTCCCCGCCGAGCGCTCGGTCGCCAAGGGGCTTCACCCCGCGCGCTGGGAGAAGATCGTCGCCGCGGCGGCGGGCCAGTGCGGACGCGGAGACCTCCCCACGGTCGAGCCCCGCTCCAACCTCGCCGAGGCCCTCTCCCATCTCCCGAACCTGCCCCGCCAGGTGCTCGTCCCCGGCGCGCAGGCCCTGGCTCCGAGCAGCGACGGGGCTGTGCTGTTGATCGGCCCTGAGGGTGGCCTGAGCCCATCCGAGGTCGACGCTGCCGTCCTGGCGGGCTTCACCCCCACCGGACTGAGCGGCTGGACGCTGCGCGCGGACACGGCGGCCGTCGCCGCGCTGTCTGCCTACAGCATCTTCACGGTGTGAACGTCACTGGGTGATCTTCAGGTTGACGTTGATGGTGCCCGCGCTGTCGACCGAGTCGCTGGCCGACGAGCTGAAGTTGATGCTCCCGCCAGGGGTCGCCTTGTTGTAGTTCTTCTCGCCCGTGTTGAAGAGGGCGCTGCCGCTCGTGTTGTTGGAGCGGGCGCCGGTCATGTAGGCGGTGCCGTGGAACATCGCCTCCCGGGCGCGGATGTGCGAGTTCTCGGCGGCCCAGGTGACCTTCCAGAGGTGGAAGGTGGCGACGACCATCACGGCGACCATGAAGGCCAGCATCATGGTCTCGACGGCGGCCTGGCCGCGGCGACCGGAGCGATGAGTACGCTGCTGGGGGCGGGTTCGCATATCAGTGCCTGAACTTGTTGACGTTTGAGCTGATGGCGCCGAACTGGGCCTGCGAGAGCGCGCTCTTGGGCTTGTAGTCCGCCTGAGCACCGTCCCACTCGTTGATACCGGCGAGGCGCGCCCGGTACTCCTCGATCATGCTCTCTTCGGGGTACTGGATGCTGTTCGCGGTGTAGTAGGGGCCCTCAGGCAGGTTGGCGTTGCGGTAGAAGTCCACCGGCGCCTCCGAGGGGCCCACGGAGCCGTCATAGGGCTTGGCCACGCCGACCGCGTACATGGTGTCGGGGGTGCCGCCGTCACTGCTGCTGCCGAAGTACCCGCTGGAGCCGCCGCCGTCGATGTCCAGGTACTTGCTCTGCATGGTGCCCTTCACGGCGACCATCACCCACACATCAGGGTTCTTGTCGTCCTTGTGGTACCAGGTCTCCATGTCGTAGTTGGGGGACGGGACCGGCCCCACGGAGATGCAGGAGGGACCGAAGGGACACTGCTTCAGGACGGGGTAGTTGAAGATGGTGTCGTCGACCCGCTCGAAGTTGGCCAGCGCGGGCGCGTTGGTGGTCATCAGGCGGTAGGCGCCCGAGCGGGTCGCGCTGGAGCCGGCGCCGTCGAAGAAGTCCAGGTTCTGGCCGAGGCCGCTGACGTTGGCGTCGAGGGTCGCCTGGGCGACCGCCTTGGCCTGGGCGACGGTCTGCTGGTAGCTCGCCTCGTACTCGAACTGCTGAGCCAGGAGGTCCATCTCCTGCTGGCAGGCCTCAATCACCAGCTCTGCCTGGGGGCTGGTGTTCTCACAGGTGCAGATCACGCCGGTCCAGACGGTGCTGGTGAGTGTCTGGCGGCAGCGCCTGGCGACCTCAAGGATCTGCTTGTTGATCTGTACCAGCTTGTTGAGCTGCTGGGCCTCCTTGTAGGCGGCGCCGTAGGCAGCCATGTCCGCGGCGTTCTGCATGCGGATCTTGTCGTTCACCAGGATGCCCACGTTGGTGGCCATGGCGAGGAAGACGACGAGGGAGAAGAGCGTGAGCGCGATCAGGACGGCGGCCTGACCGGCGCGGCGGCGGGCGCCGCGCAGCGCCTGGACGAAGCGGGCGCGGAGGAGGCGGGCCATCAGTTGCACTCCATCTTGTTGTCGGACCACTGGCTGAGCTTGGGGGCCTGGGTCTTCAGCTCGTAGCCGCACTCAGGCGGGCCGAGCACGACCTCCATCTCCACGTCCATGTTGTTCAGGATCACCTGATTGAAGCCGGGCGTGGATGCCGGGCCCCAGGCGAGGGTTCCCTTCACGCTGTTGGCCTGGGGGGAGATGCTGGTGTCGCCGTTGTCCAGCGAGGTGACGTTGCCGTTCAGCACCATCCCTGCGGCCTCATTGGGGGAGTCGTTGGCCTGCAGGGCCCGCGCCGCCACGAAGGTGCCGTAGTTGGTGTAGTGGATGGCGCCCAGGTAGTACGCGTACTCGATCGCCCCGAAGAGGATGGCGAAGATGAGCGGCAGCATCAGGGCGAACTCTGTCGTGCTCTGGCCGCGGCGTGGGAGGAGGGGCTTCATCGACGCTCCGAGTGCTTCGGAAGGATCGCACAGGTGAGGTGCGCTTGCCCAGAAGAGATGCAAGAAGCGCGCCTCACCCACGAAGCCGCCAGGACCGCTCAATCAGGACGATCAGCTCTGGCAGTGAGACACAAATGGGGCAGCTTCAGCGACGCGATCGGGGCTAGCACACCCCGATCTGCGACCTCTGTTTCTACTCCCGCCGGCGGCGCACAGCCGCGGCGCCCATCGAGAAGACGACCAGCAGCAGACCGGGCAAGGCGGGCACGGAGGAGCAGCCTCCGGTGTCCTCAGCGGGGACCTTCTCCTGGATCTCGATGGTCTTGTAGAGGGTGCCGGCGGGGTAGACGATGACCTCGCCGAAGTCCAGCGTGCGCTGGATGTCCTCGTCCTCGACCTGCACGTAGATGGAGACCCGCTGACCGACGGAGTCGTCGTCCAGTGTCGGGGCGGTCCAGGTGGCGTTGAAGGCCGCGTTCTCGTCGCGGAACTCGCCGAAGTCAGCGTTCCAGCTCCAGGAGAGCTCGTCGCCGTCACCCTCGTAGAAGAAGGCGGAGAGCTGGATGGTCTCTCCCTCCTCAACCGAGGTCTGCTCCATCTTGATGTGACCGACGAGCAGCGGGGACGTCTCGAGCTCGATGCACTCGTCATCCACGACGCCGTTGCAGTCGTTGTCGATGTTGTCGCAGATCTCAGCGGCGCCGGGGTTGCGCTCCGGGTCACGATCGTCGCAGTCGTTGTTGATGTCCGAGAAGCCGTCACCGTCATCGTCGTACAGGGCGGTGCCCTCGTCGATGATGCCGTCGCAGTCGTTGTCGCGGCTGTCGATGTCCTCGGGAGCGCCCGGGTAGGTGCGGCTGTCGAAGTCGTTGCAGTCCGCGTCGCCCTCGGAGAAGCGGTCGCCGTCGTCGTCGTAGCCGTCGGTGCCCTCGTCGATGAGCTGGTCGCAGTCGTTGTCGCGACCGTCGGCGAGCTCGGCGGCCTCCGGGTAGGTGAGGATGTACTGGTCATCACAGTCGTAGGCGAACACGCCCGCGGCGTCGCCGAAGCCGTCGCCGTCGTCATCCGAGGTCTCGGCGCGGGACTGGATGATCACCGAGATGGAGGCCATGCCCACGGCGGTGTCGTTGTCGATCACCTCGACCTGGAAGGTGTCGATGCCCGGATCGAAGGGGTCCATGTCGATTTCGATCGTGACCGCGCCGGTGGAGCGCTCGGGGGTGCAGTCCGCGACCTTGGCCTCCAGCAGGACCGCCGAGCGCACGCGGCAGCTCAGCGTCGTGACCGGCTGGTTGGGGTCGGACAGCGCGATGGTCATCTCCATCGGACCGGAGGTGCCGTGCACGTACCCGGGCTGCGGATCGAGGATCTCGACGCGGGGCGGGACGTTCAGCGGGTCGGTGCCCACGTTGCCCTGCATGTTGACGGACACCTCGGGGGCGTCCAGGTCATCGGACTGCACATAGAGGGTGCAGTAGGAGTCCCGGGCGTCGGCCGGCGAGAAGGTCACCTCGATGATGGCCGAGGTGTCAGGCTCCAGGAGGATGCCGTCCTCGTAGACGTAGGAGACCGAGAAGCTGCCGTCACAGGCCGGGTCCAGCGTCGGGGTGCCCAGCTCCAGGGCCGAGTCGCCGGAGTTGTAGACCTCGATGTACTCGACCTGCTCGTCACCGGGCCAGTGGTGCCCGAAGTCCAGGGTCCGCGGGAGCACAACGACGTTGCCGTTGCCGCTCAGGCCTTCGCCGTGGAAGTACACGAGCACGCGCTCATGCAAGTAGTCCGAGTAGTAGTCGGGCTCGAACTCATCACCGACCCCGTCGGGCTGCCAGTCCTCGGGCCGCTCCTGATCGATGGAGGTGATGGTGATCGCGTCGTAGAGCTCGCCCAGGGACTGCGGCTCGAAGGTCACCTCCACGGGCATGTAGCAGCCGGGATCCAGCGTGAACTCGACCGCGGCGTCGCCGCGCGGACAGTCATCGACGATGTCGGGCTCGCCGGTGTCCTCGGGCTCGCCGGTGTCCAGCCCGGTGTCCTCGGGGAAGATGTTGCCCTGGAAGTTCACGATCCGCTCGGGCTCGTCGGGGTCGTTGCTGGTGAAGGTGATGTAGCCTTCGTCGCCGAGCCCGTTGGTGGGCTGGTAGTAGACGTAGACGTTCTTGGCGTCTCCGGGGACCAGCACCTCGCCAGCGAGGTCATTCAGGATGACAAAGGTTCCGGAGCCGCTCTGCACAGCGGAGGTGATCTCGAGATCCTCCGTGCCCGCGTTGGAGACGACGAACCAGTCGGTGCCGGTGTTGGGCGGCAGGATGTCGCCGAAGTCCAGCAGGTCGCGATCGATGTCGATGTCCGGGCCATCGATCGGCGCCGTGGTGCCGCCGGTGTCATCCGTGCCGGTGGTGGCGTCCCCCGTGTCGCCGGTGTCATCGCCGGGGGGCTCGTCGGTCGGGACAAGCAGCTTGCCCGTTCCGGTGGTGCCGGTGGTGCCGCCGGTGGTGTCGCTGTCCCCAGACTGACTGTCGCCGTCGTCGTCGCCGGGGCACACGACGTTGCAGGCGTCGAAGGAGAAGCTGAAGTTGTCAGGGTGACCGTTGCCCTGATCGATGGAGGTCACGCCGAGCGTGAGGTCACCATCGTTGGTGATGTAGAGCGTCTTGCTCTCGCTCTCACCGACGTGGGTCTCGCCGAACTCCAGCCATTCTTCGCTGGGAGATACGATGGGGAAGTCTTCGTACCGCGTTTCGGTGGTTGTCTTGTCACAGCTCGCCATGACAAGCGTCGCGGGGAAGATCAGAAAACGAGCACGCATCCGCCAGACTCCGGTGCCTCAACAAGAGGCATCATAGCCCGCGGTGTCGAGGCTGCTCTACTACGGAGCACTTTCACGCGGTGTTACAGCCGGTGGCCGCTCTTCTCACGCTTGGTGTCCAGATAGAAGCGGTTGTGCGCGTTGGGCGGCGTACGGAGCGGAATAACGCCCGCCACGGTGACCCCATAATCCTGCACCCCCATCACCTTCCGGGGGTTGTTGGTCATCAGGCAGATGGAGCGGATCCCCAGGGCGTGCACCATGCCGGCGGCCACGTCGTACTGGCGCAGGTCGTCCTCAAAGCCGAGCGCGTTGTTGGCCTCGACGGTGTCCAGCCCGGTGTCCTGGAGGGCGTAGGCCCGCACCTTGTTGACCAGGCCGATGCCCCGCCCCTCCTGGGGCAGGTAGAGGACGGCGCCCCGCTCGGCGCGACCGATAAAGTTCAGCGCAGCCTCGAGCTGATCCCGACAGTCGCAGCGCAGGCTCCCCATGATGTCGCCGGTGAAGCACGCGGAGTGCAGACGGACCGGCACCCCCTCGCGCCCCAAGACGTCGCCCTTGACGACCGCCCCCAGCTCCTCGCCGTCGGCCGTCTGGAAGCCGATGATCTGAAAGGTATCGCCGAAGCGGCTGGGCATCGTGGCGCGAGCGACAACCCTGACGAGTCCTGGCATGTCGACGATGGTCTCGGTGCTCACGTCGGGGGTGGTGTTGGTCTGGGTCATGTTCTGAGCCTCCCTGTGGTTTCGGCGACTGCCGGGAGGCAGTCGCGTGGGCTTTGAAGCCCTTTACGACAGCCTCATTGCTGCCGACGGCCACGCGATGTGCCGCTTTCTATCGACCAGCCCTTAATAACCGAACGGCTCCTGAAAAGTGGGAGAGCGTACACTGTGAGCTAAGCGACAGGTTTCCCGTCCTCACATTTGCAGACTCCGCACAGGCTCTGTTCAGCCCGGGGCGTGAGCGCCCCCAGACAGAAAGAGCCCTGCCACCGGGGGTGACAGGGCTCTCGAACGGAGCACCCTCGGGGGGAGGGCTCAGGTGTTCAGAGCTTCCTTGAGCCCCTTGCCGGCCCGGAAGACGGGGATCTTCCGCTTGGGAACCTGAATGGGCTTCCGGTTCTTGGGGTTGTGCCCCTTGAACGCACGACGGTGCGACACGGTGAAGGTGCCGAAGTCGGAGATGGTGACCTTCTCGCCGCGGGTAAGGGCCTCACGGATGGTCTCCGTGAGGATGTTGATGTAGCCAGCAGCGTGGACCTTGGGGATACCCGCGCGGGACGCGAGCGCTTCTGTCAGATCGGCCTTGTTCATCTGAACCTCTCTTTCGGTTTGGTTGACTGACCCGAAGATTAAAATTCTAGCAGGTAAGTGAAGGTAGGAACTCTTTTGGATTCTGAGGGCCAATCGGCGCTCAACAGGCGTGATCAACATTAACATGGCCACCGGGGACACAAGGTTCATGCAATTACCGCAATAAGCCCTGTTCCAATGGCGCTATCCGATGAATTGCCAGGCTGCTTCGAGAGTGCTTATATCCGCAGAATCAGCCCATCTCCGCCTTAGGAGACACCCTGTGTACCGGGGGTGATTATCATATTTTTCTAAAATCATAAAAATCGTTTTAATTATAAATATCATATCATAAAAAAGTATTGAACCTTACATTTAGAACACGAGAAAGTGCGCGATCATCACCTTCCACCACGCTTACCCCCGTCGATGCTGCTTCAGCGGCGCGTTGCGCCGGGCTTCCAGGTCGGACGGTCTTCGTCCAGGAGGGGTGAGCGAAGCCAGCCGCCGCGAATCTGAAGCGGGCGGGGGATCACCTTGAAGGAAGCAGGCAGCTTCCCGGGCTGCTCACCATCGACGTCCAACAGGATGGACCTGCTGTCATCTTCACAGCGAGCCTCCACGCTGCTGGCGCGGGCTCGAATGACCCCGGGGATCTTCGTCATGGAGCCGTCATAGAGGCGCCAGGACTGTGAGACGCTCCGTCCGAGGCTCATGGGGGGCAGGAGCGTCAGATCGAACCAGCCGTCGTGCATGGAGCCGCCCTTGCCCACATGCATCCCGCCACCACAGTACTGTCCGTTGGCGACGAAGGCGGAGAGCAGCTCCCCGCTCCAGCTCCCGGGACCGTCAGGGCCCTCCCAGGTCAGCGTCATCCTGCCGGGCTGGTAGTTGACCAGCGTGGCGAGAGTGGCGCTCAGGAAGCTGGCGGTGCCGCCGAAGCGCTTTGAGCTCTTGTTGGCGCGTGAGACCACCTCACCGTTGGCGCCAAAGCCTGCGACGTTGATGAAGATGCGCTCCCCATCCCCCCCATCCGCGCGGGTGTACCGGAGATGCCCCACGTCGCTCGGCAGCGTCATGCCCATGGCCGCGATCCAGAGCGCGTCCCCCATGCTCTTCGGGGCGTTGATGGAGCGGGCCAGATCACCGCCGGTCCCCCAGGGGATGACCGAGAAGATGGCGCTGCGGCGGCGGGGACGCTCGCCGTCGAAGAAGCCATTGACGACCTCATTGCAGGTTCCGTCCCCGCCGACCGCCGCGACGATGTCAGCGCCGCCAGCCAGCGCCTCAGCCGCCAGCTCGCTGGCGTGGCCGGGGCCCTCAGTCACGACCACCTCGCCCTGAGCGAAGCAGCGGTCCAGCGCCCGCTTGAGCTCTCCCACTCGGGCGCCCGCGCTCCCCGCTCGTGCTCGCGGGTTCAGGATGCAGACGATCCGCTCGGTCTCGTTGCGAACACGCTCGCGCGGGTCGAAGTCGTTGTATCCCCGGACCTTGAACCTATCAGCCACAGCCTGCTCCCGAGTCATGCTCGGTAGCCCTACCGGGCTGAAGGCGTGGAGTCCACGGCCGGCAAAAAAATAAGCCCGGCAAGAAACTTGCCGGGCTCGTTTTGATTGCGGTGAGTGTCAGCGAGGAGAGCCTGCCGACCCAGGAATAAGCGTCTATCTCCAATCACTACATAGAGCAAGCATCATGCCAGCCACCAAAAACCATACTCAAACACCTTGAATTACTTATACAGTATTGCAATAGCTGGTACGCAAGCGCGCATCTGAGAGACAAATCACGACATTCATGTCATGGTCATCTGTAGCGAAGGATCACGGCGCTCATTCAGAAGGACCGATGCCCCCTCCGCCAGGGCCCACGGGCGCTCCTCAGGATGGAGCCAGCGGCCGCCGGGGATGCGTACAATTCCGCTGAACCGATCCGCAAGCGACCAGTCCTCTGCCTGCAATAGCGGGTAGATAGCGTCACCCACCCCCCAGATAAGACCAACCCGGCCGGGTCGAACCCGCTCTCCCTCAGACGCACGTCTGAGGGCCTCGGGCAACGCCTTGATCCAGGCAGCCGTCGCCTTCCTTCGCGCGGGATCGACCAGCAACGGGTCTGAGAGCATGGCAACCGTGTCGCGGTCCATCACATAGGGGTTGACCACCGCACGCCGGAGCCCCACCGAGCTGGTCAACCAACGCCGCTGAAGCCGCGGCCTCAAGGCGATCGACAGCGCACGGTCCGGCAGCGCTGCCAGCCCGCGGGTGACCGGGTCCAGGGTCGTGACGGGCCCGTTGGAGAGCAGCGCGACCTTCACCCCGTCCGCCAACAAGGCCAGCGGAACGGCCAGACCATGAGCGAGGACGGTGTCAGCCCCCGACGCCGCCATGACCTGGGAGAGCCGCGTGAGCAGCTCATCCAGCCCGAGCGGCGGAGCTCCAGAGAGCAGGTCAGGCGCGATGGTGACGCGCGGCGCCAGCCGACGCTGGACCTCACGAAACATGATGTTGGCGGTGGGGGGGCCACCGATGAGGACCAGCGGCGGGCCTTCCGACCCTGCCACTGCCGCCTCGACCCCCGCGATGCTCCGGCTCTTCAATACTGGCTCATCCATGCGGCGGTTCTATCCTCCGGAGGTGGGCTGGCGCCATCCTCCAAAGTCCCGACCGCCGCCTTCAGCGCCATCTGCGTCTCTGGCCATACCGAGCAGGCGCTGATTCACCGCCCGGAGCTGATGGTTGAGCGCCATACACAGCAGCTCCGCCAGACAGAGGCTCTGCCGACCTTCCGCCTCCAGGAGCCCACGGGAGAAGACCAGGCAGCGCCCGGGCTGGAGGGCGGCGATGGTCGCGGGGCGACGTTCGTTGTCCAGCACCCCGACCACTCCAAAGAGCGCTCCTGCCTCCAGCGCGGCGATGATCTCCTGTCCCCCGTCCGGGCGCGTGCGGCTGACCCGGGCGCGTCCCTCAATGAGCAGGTACCACTCGTTCGCAGGCGACCCTTCTCTGCAGATGGCCTCCCCTGGGAAGACCTCCCGGACCTGCGCATCCCCCAACAATCGGGCCCGCTCAGCCTCGCTGAAGCGCTGGAAGAGGGGGTGCTCTTCGAGCACTTCGCGGGTGCTCAGCGACGGCTTCTCGGGCAGCTCTTGCACAGGTTCAGCTCCAGGGCCACAGCCATTGGTACCACCGACGGGATCGCGCCGCTTCGGCCGGGAGCGTGGAAGCGAGCGCCGGCTGCTCCCGCGCGCGACCAATGCGGCTCTCCACCGAGCGGACCCGCTGGCTCAACCTGCGACCCAGCTCACCCAGGATCCAACCGATCGCGGGATGTCCCTCATCTCGCAATGAAAGGTAGCCCTCTCTTGAGAGGCGCCACGCCACCACGGCCTGCTCGACGACCGCTGAGGCGGAGCGCGGTCCCCCATCCACGACCCCCATCTCACCGACCATCTCACCGCGCCGGATGCGCCCGAGGGTCACCGCGGGGCCTCCCACCCCCGAATGTAGTACCAGCACCGATCCGCTCGCGATCAGGTAGACAGCCTCAGGCTCATCACCCGCGGCAAAGATGACATTCTGCTCCGCATACTCACGGACCTCGAGCTGCTCCAGGAAGGCAGCGAGGCTGTCAGGCTCCAGGCGCTTGACCGAAGGGAAGCAGCGGGCGAACTCGCGCGGGTCGACCATCTCGTGATTCTACTCCACAGGCTCGCTGGTAGGGCACGCCTCCGCCGATTAATCAGTGGTACTTCAGGCCCCCACCGGGGGAATCCATAATTTGAGTCCGCGCTGGGAGCGTTGAGCGTGTTCGACCTCATCATCGAGGATGCCACGATCGTCTCGAGCCGTGGCCGTCAGGTGGCGGATATCGCGCTGAGGCGTGGCCGTATTGTCTACATCGGTCCCCGTCCCATTGGGCGCACCCGCGAGCGGGTGAACGCCATCGGCCGCTTCGTGATGCCTGGCATCATCGACACCCATGTCCACTTCTCCGCCGGTGACGGCGCTGAGGTCTCTCCCTGGGTTACCGAGAGCCGCGCTGCGCTGACCGGCGGCGTCACCTGCGTCGTGGAGGCGCCGGTCGTCAAGAACGCGCGCGCCCTGGCGACGCTGCGCAAGCGCGCGAGAAGCGAGAGCCGCTGCAACTTCGGCTTCTGGGCCCCCGCGAGCACGCTGGCGGAGAGCCAGAAGATGCTGGACGCAGGCGCCCTGGGCCTCGCGTTGACGCTCGACGGATCCTCGCGCGCGGACATCAGCGACGACGGTCTGCGAGCGTTCTTCCAGTCGATCAAGGCACCGCTGGGCTTCCACGTCGAGGATCAGCGCGTGCTCGCCGAGCGCCTCGCAGCCCTCGGCGCTGACGCCGCCCCAAACGATCTGCGTCCCCCCGCCGCAGCCGCGGCCGGTATCCAGCGCCTGATCACCCTCGTGCGGGAGTTCGACCGGCCGGCGCATGTCTTCCAGCTCTCCACGGCACAGGAGCTGCAGCTGCTGGACCCACTGGGGGGCGAGCTGCCCATCACCTCCGCGGTGAGCCCATCCCACCTCGCCTTGTCCGTCGATCAAAACGGGGAGCTGGGGACGCTGCTCAAGTCCGAGCCGCCGATCCGGACCGAGACCGACCGCCGCGCGCTCTGGACCGCCCTGAAGCGCAACCGCGTCGACACCATCGCCTCAGCCCACACTCCCCACACCCGCGCCGCCAAGCAGGGGCCTCTAGCTGGCCTCCCCGCAGGTCTGCCGGGTGTGGAGACGACCTTCTCGGTGATGCTCTCAGCCGTACAGCAAGGCCGCATCAGCCTTGAGCGCATGGTGGAGCTCCTCACCGAGGCACCAGCGCGAATCCTCGGGCTCAAGAAGAAGGGCCGCCTGGAGACGGGCTGTGATGCAGACCTGGTTCTCTTCAGCGAGTCGGACGTCGCTCGCCTCCAGGAGCACTCACTGGTCACCAACGCCGGCTGGTCCCCCTTCATCGGCCGGGAGCTCGCGCCCAAGCCCGAGCTGGTCATCCTCGGAGGAGCGATCGTCGCCCGCAACGGCGAGCTGGTCTCCGATGGCATCCGCGGCAGCGAGCTCGGGCGCTGACGCCAGAGCGGCGCTGCTCGAATAGAGAACCCCGACGGGGGGATCGAGCCGCCGCCTCTCCGCCTCCTCGGGAGGGAGATCCTCCCCGCCGGGGTAAACGTGATCCTCATCGCGGCACCAGGCCGCACCACCGAGTCTCACCAGACGAGACGATCCGCGCGCGTCCGTCGCGCTGGAGATCGACACGGGCGGCGGCGGCCAGCGACAGCGGCAGCGGCGTGCGGCCAAAGAGAGCGGCGCGAGCGACGATGAGTACGGCGCAGCCCCCTTCGCCGCAGCAGTGACGCAGCCTCCTGAGCGACGCGGCGTCCACCTCCGCCACCTCATCCACGACGACGAGGTCGAAGGCACCGCTCACCGCGAGCAGGCCAGCCATCCGCAGCGCCTCCTGACAGCCCTCATGGCGTCCCAGCCAGACTCCCGCTGGCGCACGGCCAGGCGAGTCTCCGCTCCCCACCAGCGCAACCGCCCGCCCCATGCCGAGTGCAGTCGCCGCCGCCTCCAACGCCAGCGCTGTCTTGCCACACCCGGGCTCACCGGTCACGACAGTGATTGCGCCGCGTAGGACACCGCCCCCCAGCGCTGCATCCAAGCGCTGGGTTCCCGTCTCGATCCACGACATCAGCGCCTCTCCACCCAGAGTCCCCGAACGGGGCAGTCCTCCACCGGGCGCAGTCGCACCCAGACCCGGTCCCCCTCCCCTGCTCTCCTGGGCAGACATCGAGCGTCGATCATCTCCACGCGCTCGCCGCCGATCTCCACCAGCGCCCCAGGCGCATCAATCTGATCCACGACCGCGACCGCGAACATCAATCCCAACATGACGCGCTCGGAGCCTGTCCCCGAAAGGCAACGGCCTCTCCGATGTGTCCCGGCATGACCTCCGGCGACGCCTCCAGATCCGCGATCGTCCGCGCCACCTTGAGCACCCGATCGTGGCCTCGCCCAGACAGGGACAGCGCCTCAGTCGCGTCACGGAGCAAGAGGCGGGCCTCACTCGAGACCTCACACAGGCTCCGCAGCGCACCAGCGTCCATGTCAGCGTTGCAGCGAAACTCCGAGCCGATGAAGCGCCCGCGCTGCCTCTCTCTGGCAGCCTCGACCCGGGCGCGAACAGCGGCGGATGTCTCGGACGCCGTCAGCTCGAAGAGTGCCTCCGAGTCCACAGGCTCGACGGCCACGTTCAGGTCCATGCGATCCATCAGCGGACCGGACAGCCGAGACTGGTAGCGCCGCACCGACGCGTCCCCGCACCGACACGGCCGGGTGGGGTGTCCCAGGTAGCCGCAGGGGCAGGGGTTGGCGGAGGCCACCAGTGAGAAGGAGGCGGGGATCCGCACTGTCCCCCGTCGGCGGGAGAGTACGATCTCCCTGGACTCCAGCGGACCACGGAGCAGCTCGAGCACGTTGCGCTGGAACTCGGGCATCTCATCGAGGAACAACACCCCTCGATGCGCGAGGCTCGCTTCACCCGGCCGCAGATCCGCGCCGCCGATCATCCCGGCGGAGCTGATGGAGTGATGCGGTGACCTGAACGGTCGACGACGCAGCAGCGACTCCCCATCCGGCAACAAGCCGGCCACTGAGTGTATGCGGCTGGCCTCCAGCGCCTCATCGAAGCTCATCGCCGGCAAGATGGATGGGAGGCGGCTCGAGAGCATCGTCTTGCCGCAGCCCGTGTCACCAGGCCGAGGTCGGTGCTTTCCATCCCACCGGACACGACCATACCTGGACAAGGATGAGCAACTGTTCACCTTTTCAGGTCGGGGGCTGAACTTCCTTAAGGGAAATCAAGCGGCTCAAGGCTCGAGGGTCTTTTGAAGTGCTGCTCTGACTGCTCGAGTCGAGCGATGATCTGGTCCCAGGCGGTCGTCCAATATCTTCAGAGCTTGCTGGTAAAAGTCTGCTGCCTGACTGAGATTCCCCTGTTGATGCTGAACTCGCCCCAGCTCGGCTTGAGTGATTGCGGTGTCCTGATGACCTTCACCGAGAGTCCCTCGTCGTATCTCCCAGGCTTGTCTCAATGAACGAGTCGCCTGCCCATATTCTTGGCGCCGTAAATGAATTTGCCCTTGTCGATGGAGAATCCCAGCTGTCTTGGGATGAGTGTCCCCACCCGGAAAATTATTCATAATTTCAATAGCCTGTGTGATCTTTACCAATGCAACCTCATCATTTCCCAACAGGTTCTCCACACCTGCCAAGGAAGAGAGAACTACCGCTGTTTCAGGATGATGAGTCCCCTGATTCTGCTCGGCTATCTCCAAGGCAGGACGCAGTGCAGCCAGTGCCAGTTCATATTCGCCGACTTGTTCATATGCTTGACCTAAAGCCGTCAATGCCGAGCCAGTACTTGGATGTGTAGGGTCGGCAAGCTGCGACTTGACTTGGACAGCCTTCTCCAGGATCGGCACTGCTTGATGGAACTCCCCCATCACCAAGAGCTGCCTACCAATGTCTTGAAGTAAAACTGCTTTACGAAACGAGGGGATGTCTCCTTCGATGGCGGCCAGCAACTGAAGCCCTCGTCGGAAGGAAGCCAAAGCGGCTTGGTTCTCACCCAATGCCTGTTGAGCCTCACCAACGATGTGGAAAAAATGAGCTTGTTCTTCCAACATCGGCTGCTCAGCCCTTTCCAGGATCTCCCGACATTGCTCGAAGTACGCGAGCGCTGCTCGGAACTCTCCCATCCCCATGCATGCGCCACCCGCTACGACGAGAACACCTCTCAGTTGCTCTGAAGGGAGCTGCCCATTCAGAACCTGCTCACACACCTGTAGGCTTCTTTGATAGTCACCCATGTTTCGAAGCGATTGAGCAAAGCGGAGTGGTATCCAGGTATCTGTCAGCTCTCCGTCAGTTGCCAAGCTATTCAAGATCTCTTCCAAATGAGGATGGATGGAAACCAACCTCTGAAGAGACACCGCCTCCGGTGCCGTTTCACGGCAGAAATCGCTCAGGGCAGTGGCCACAGCATTCCGACCGGCGTCCACCTTCCCTCTATGCTTCGCATAGGCCTGCACTAGCCGATGGAAGACCACTTGGGCTTTTTCATCCATCGTCGCCAAGCCAAAGTCAACCAATTGGACCACTCCATCAGCGGGTCTCCTCGCTGGTTCGCCATCTACGTATCTTTTCGCAGCCTGTGCCAAGATATCCACGGGAATGGGCGCAGCAGCGAACCAGCCTCCAACCTCCAACATGGCTAGGGCCAATGCCCCAGCGGACTTGGATAGATCCAGATGCGCCACGCTTTGATCGAACAGCCGCATCAAGCTCGAGTGTTTCCGAAACACTGCGTCTTCGGGGCCCCCTTCCATCAGCTCGACCGGCCCATCCTCTTGGAGCCTCGCCAGAAGACTTGAGGGGCCAAGCAACCCAGGCCGCAACATGCGAGAAGCCACAGCAAGCGCCAGCGTCAACCGTCCCAGTTCCACGCACAGCGCTTCCGCTGCCTGAAGTTCCGCCTCGTCGAAGTCGTACTCCCCGATCAACAGCTCAATGGCCTGCTTCATCGGGAGGACATCGAGCCGCATGGGCTTCACACCTCGAAGGTCAGTCCGCCTCGTTGTGATCAGCACCCGGGTCTGCCCACTCCTCGGCAAATAGGGCGAGTAGCTCTTGGAACCATCAACGTTGTCGAGCACCAGCAGCCGAACTGCCCCATCCTCCAGCTTCCGGCGGACTGCCTTGGCCTTGTCAGCAGCATGCATGTCGTCCGGCAGCGCCAAGCCCAGCTCCAGTGCCAGTTCCGCCATGGCAGACGCGATGTCCTCGCCCGACGCGTCCACCCACAACACCTGCGCATAGTCGTCGAGGTGGAGGTGCGCGTACTGGAGTGCGAGCTGGGTCTTGCCCACACCGCCGAGGCCGGTGATGGAGCGTGTCGGCTGAGTCAGTGCGACTGGCGTGCCCGGCGCCAGTAGTCGGTGGAGATCGGCCAATTCCTTCTCGCGACCCACGAAGTCGGGGTTCGGAGCAAAGGGCAGGTTGTGGCAAGGGAGCTTTGGGGTCGGGACTGGTGGGGCTTTGTGATGATGGATGACCGCATCACCAGCGACGTTGATCTGCTGGCCGATGGAACCTGGGTTGTGGACATCTTGCTGGACGCCCTCCTTCGACCTGTCGTCCTGCCCTGCCATGCTCACCCACCTCTGGTCTATCAGTCTTCGGCGCTTTGTCCGCTCAGGGATTGAGTCCACTGAAAGAGATGAACAGCCGCCTCACTGCCATGTGGCGCTTCGTATCGTCCTCTCCAAGAGGGAAAAATCTTCCACAGATATTGCGTCCCCACCGAGGGGGCAGAGCGCGACATCCCCTCAAACGGCTCATCTCCTGGAGTCAACACCCGCCTCTCCCTGCTGGGATCTGGAGTGCTGGAAAACAGGAGCCTCTCCTTCTCCACTCGCACCCCGGTAATCAGGTCGCTGACAGCCACCATATAGGGCCAGCGCTTCTCTGCTGAAGCAGTAGGGGTCGTTGGGGAGATACTGATCACGCCGTCAATCCGCCCTGTTCCAAGCTGCCCTTGTTCCTCGAACAACAACATCGTCGCAAACGCCTGGATATCCCAACCGGTAGGGTCCTGGCCTTTCCAGAGATCCCACTTCACTACCACCAAGTAGGTTCCCTGATACCCATTCTTGAAGTGGTGAGCTGGCTTGATGAGCTCCAACCTCTTGCCTCTTGTCGCTCCGGTACCCCTCCTGTGGTGTTGCGGCCTTCTCGCAGAGGCCTCTTGAGCTTGCTCAATGGCATTAGCCAGCGAGTCCAGTCCGTCGGGTCGGCTCTCGAAGTAGCGAACGACCTCACCGGCGCGAGTCGCCTGCGGAGAAGAGGGTGCTGAGAGGTACTGCTCTGGCACCCCTGACAAGCCGACCACGGTGTCGAACTGGCCCTTGAGCATCTGGTTCAGGATCTCCAGTAGTTCCTTGCGCTCCATGTCCCCTCCGGTCTTAGGATACTCGCAGTATGACAGGAGAGGCCATCAGGGTGCAGCCGTAGCCAGCCCCTGAGTCTCGGGGCAGCTCTTCGATCAGCATGCTCAACCGGGCCGAACTGAAAGAAGCACGGTCCTCGCCTTGCCGCTCCCACACAACTGCGCTATTCGCGCGCGCGTTCATTATTACTATGCTCCTGCGAGCAGCGAGGTGGCCGCCAACGGTGTCCCCCACCCTCAGGAGCAGGGCTCGCAGCCATCCCAGGCGCGCCATGTCGTTGAGCCACCTAGGTCGGGGTGCGTAGGCTCAGCCTGAGTTGACCTCCCTCAGCCCTCGCTGACCACTCCTGGCATAATGCGAGTGTCCTGAGCCGGAGGGGATATGAACCGTATGAGCCGCATCGAGCTGCTGACTGCCCTGAACCAGATGCTGCCGGGCCAGTTCGACATGGTCGTCAGCTTGTCTGGGGTGCCACCGCAGTACCTCTCAGCGTCTTCTGCTTCACAGGCAACTCGTGCTGGCGAAGTCGTGCGCTACTTCAAGAGCCGACTTGGAGGGCTGAACGATCTCGCTGGGGTCGTGGACCAGGTGCGAGGAAGTGCAGGAGCGCCCCCCACCCACCAAGGTGGAGGCCAGACCATCATCAACAAGGAGAGCATCGGTCAGCAGATCAATGTCCAAGATGATGCGACATTCACCTTCTCAGGACCGCAACCTGCCACTCCCGTCCACCCCCGCGCAGTTCCGGCATCAGCGCCTACGGCTCACAAAAAGACTGCGTCCACCCATACCTCCACATCCGACGTCCCTGTGCCCAACCGCATCTTCATCAGCTACAGCGATGACTCCGATGAGCACCGGACGCGGGTTCTCAACCTAGCCCAACGTCTTCGTGCTGATAGACAGAACTGTCAGATCGATGATTTCCTCAACGGCAGTCGGGCGGAGGGCTGGCCCCAGAGGATAAAGCAGCAAATCGAAGATGCCGACTTCGTCCTCGTCGTCTGCACCGAGAGCTATCACCGACACTACCAAGGAGAGAAGGGAGTCGGCAAGGAGTTGGAGGAGATTTGGGAGGCTGTTTTGGCTAGGCAAGACCTCAACGAGAGCCAAGGCGTCAACAAGAAGTTCATCCCTGTCATCTTCGACGGCGGAGATATCGCCAACATCCCGAAGCCGCTTCAGCCGTTCACTAGGTATCACCTCTCAGAAGACTATGATGGCCTCCTCCGCCACCTTACGAGTCAGTCAGCGGCGAAGCCCAAGCCGATTGACCCGAAAAAGGTGTTGCCACCGGACCCTTCATAGGCCCTCTTGGACAGCCGGTTCGAGGGGGCCTACGAAGGGGAGCGAGGAGTGGCCTTCTGCTCCTGACGCCACGACCCGAAAGTACCTTCCTAGAAGTCTTGCACAGACTGCCGAGTATCTACTACGGAGTCGAGGTTGGAGCCGCCAACGGGATTCGGCCCAAGTTGGTGACCTTCGAAAATTCCGAGCGGTTGGCGAAGCAGCTCCAAGTGGGCGACTTGGAGTTGATGCTCGACGCTTTTCGGCACTGTAAGTACATCCCACATGCTCAGATTGATGATCTGCCCACGATCGTAACTAACATCGGCGACGTACTATCCGAATTTGGTGCGCACGAGGGCCAACTGGCTAACCTTAAGGAACCCGGAATTGCTGCGCTGATGGATATGGCCCAGTGGGCAAGGAAGGATGCGTACATTCCTCGGTCTGTTCGACTGAAAGTCCTCGAAGTTGCGGGGACTATCTCCGGGCTGCTGGGGTACGAATTAATCTATGAAGATTACATCCGCATCGCTCGCGCCGATGGTTTATTGTCGAGTACTGGAGTTTCACAGGCCCAACCCGGAGACTTCGCCTGGGATCTCAGACAGTACTTTGGCCCCTTGTCAGTTGCTAAAAAGGAAATAGCAACGAACTTTGCTAACCCGCGCTACCACCTCACACTTCCTCACCAAGCACTACTTCTTGCACGATATCGCGATATCTCCCTCGACGAGCAACTCGACGACGCTGAGCTAGGGACAGATGCCCGATACCTACTCCGCGGTGTCCCTCGGTAGGGTGTCCGGTATGCAGAACAGATGGAGTCGAGCTATGAACGACTATTCGAATACGTTGCCAAGGGCGGCAGTGAGCCGAGAAGGCGGGTAGAAAGTGTCCGTTGGACAACTTGGTTCTGAAGCGGCCGCAGTTCCCAGTCGGCAATCGGTTCTCGGACGAAATATTGAAGCTGCCTCAACTTTCTGGAAATTGAGTCGCTGGCCGGAGCGGATTGTTTCGCGTTCACTCGGCAATCCTCACGCCACGGGACCAACGCAGCCGATCCTTCACTGCCGCTTCTTGCTTCCTCCCACTGGCCCCCTCGGTGATCTCTTGAATGTGACCTCGATCAGCTCCCAGTCAACAGCGACTAAATCGAGGTCGCCAACCGCCATGGCGGGGCCGTCCTTTGTTTTATTCTTGTAACAGCATACGTGTTCGGCTAAGGAAAACCCATGCGATTTCAGACGATTGGGGCTTGATGTCGCTCATGGCAAGATTTGACGTGGCTGAGAACGCCGAGTTCCTGCCGGGCTGACCCGAGAATTGCGGCCTGCTGAGCCGGACAATAAGCCTGTAAAGGGCATGAAATTACGAGGCTTTTTTCTTAGCCGAACACGTATGCTTGTAACAGCACGCCCTGCTTCCTTGCAGGACACCTCAAGGTTCCCATGAAGTTGCCAATCCTCTCATCGCTGCTGCTCAGCCTCTCGGCCTGTGTCTCGGGCACCGATGCGCCCGAGCCTAGGACACCCGTCCCCATCACCGTGGCCTCCATCCTCCCCCTGTCTGGCACAGGCGCTTTCATCGGAGTCAAACAGCGCAATGGCATGGAACTGGCTCTGGAGGACATCAACGCTACGGGCGGCATCAATGGGCGACCCCTTAGGATCGATTTCGCCGATTCCCAGTTGGACAGGTCCCAGGGCCTAAAAGCGTACGAGCGCTTCGCCAGCAACCCGGAGATCGTCGGCGTCGTCGGTATCACCGGTAGTGACATGGCGCTGTTTGTGGGGCCCCTGGCCGAGAAGGACCAGCTGCCCATCCTCTCTTCCATAAACACCTCCCCGGCCCTAACGGACGAGGGTGGCGGGTACTTCTTCCGCAACATCGCCAGCGACGCCGATGGTGGCCAAATCCTGACCGACTGGGCCATGAAGCGCGAGCACGAGACCGCAGCTATCATCTACAACTTTGACGTAGAGTGGAGCTCCAGCTGTCGCTCCATGATTGAGGATGCCTACACCGCGGTCGGGGGCACCCTTGTGCTGGAGCCCGTGGCTGTGTCGGGGGCCATCACCGACTTCAGATCGGCGGCCATCACTGTCAAGATAGCCAAGCCCGACGCCGTATTCGTCTGCCTCATGGGGCGCCAAGCGGGTCTCTTCACTAGTCAAGCCCTCGCGAACAATCTACACAAGCCCTTCTATGGCACCGAATCTATGACGCAACAGGAGTACATCGACCAAGCCGGCAGGGCCTTGACCATGTCTTGGTTCGCGCTGCCCGCCTCCGCGGAGAGCGCGGCCTACGCCGCCTTCGCCGAGCGTTACAAGGGCAAGCACAGCAGTGAAGTGGATAGCATTGCTGCCAAAGCCTACGACGCCCTGCAGGTCATGGCCGTGGCCCTGCGCAGCGCGCAGGG